>LWDU01036451.1_pt1 | contig 12374 bp, 7 predicted proteins | sample 727161 | NCBI WGS metagenome assembly LWDU01 (sample SAMN04566230, study PRJNA314399) | hydrothermal vent metagenome | isolation source: deep sea hydrothermal plume seawater | place: Mexico: Gulf of California, Guaymas Basin | collected 2004-07-11 | reverse complement strand
AGAACAAGGCGGAGGCATTGACCATTAATCCAGACGTAATTGATGTCTACAACAACAGTTGGGGCCCCGGTAACCCCGGAACCTCACGTATTTTTCCAGAGGGTCCTCAGACATTGGCGGCGTTGCAGCAGGCAGCCACCACGGGACGGGGAGGTCTTGGCCGAATTCATGTCTTTGCTGGAGGCAACGACGGAGCATTTGAGGATGATGTCAACTACAACCTGCTGGCCAATTCGAGATTCACAATTGCAGTGGGGGCTCTGCTGGACGATGGTTCCCGGGCTTCGTACAGCAATCCCGGTGCCCCGGTGCTGGTTTCAGCGTACGCAGATCCTGTGACCACCACTGATATCATGGGGGCCAACGGCTATGACACCAGCAATTATACAAGCACGTTTAACGGGACGTCTTCGGCCGCACCGTTGGTGACCGGTATCGTCGCATTGATGCTGGAGGCCAATCCGAATCTGACGTATCGGGACGTCCAGGACATCCTTGTGCACACGTCGGAACGAGTTGACGCGAGCGACCCGGATTGGGTGCAAAACGGGGCTGGATTGTGGGTGAACCACAACTTCGGATTTGGCGGAATTGATGCCACGGCCGCTGTCACCGCTGCTGTGAGTCATGCCCTGCTGGGAACAGAACGGACTGGTTCGACCGGCGTGCAGGCGGTCAACCTGGCAATACCCGACGCAGGTGCCGGTTCCATCACACAGACGGTAACTGTCGCAGATTCGGACGCAATTTCGATTGAATACGTCCAGGTCATTTTCAATGCAACGCACACGGCGAATATCGGCGAACTGGATGTCGTGTTGACGTCACCATCGGGAACTCAGTCGATTCTGGCGCAAGCGCGGGGAGGGGAACCTACTTCTGCCTACACCGACTGGAGCTTTACTTCAGTGCGTCACTGGGACGAGTCGTCGGGGGGCGACTGGACTTTGACTGTCACTGACAGTGTCACGAATGCGACAGGGAATTTTGGTTCTTTTGAACTCAACTTTTTCGGCAGTGACGTTGATATTCTGCCGCCTGTGGCACCGCAGGTGACTGCCCCTGTCGGCAATATCGCCAACCCAGCTCCGACGATTCAGTGGACGGCAGTCGCCAATGGGGCGACTTACAATTTGGAGGTCAGGGACGCAAATGGCACGGTTGTGATATCTCAGCAGGGGTTGGTCGGAACATCGTTCCAGTCTCCGGCACTTATCCAGGGGACCTATACGATTCGCGTGCAGGCAGTCAACGTAGAAGCGGAAGCGGGGCCATTCAGCCAGCCGGCAAGATTTACCGTCGATGTACCGACCCCTGGCGCCCCGTCGATCATCGCCCCAACCGGCATCATTCAGAATCTGTCTCCGCTGGCCGAGTGGTCCGCCCCGGCTTTCGCGACCTCATACAACCTGCAGGTTTCGGACCTGACTGGCAATCAGGTTATCGATCAGACCGGAATCACTCAAACGACTTTTCAGATGCCACAGTTGCTGCAGGGAACCTATCAGATTCAGGTACAGGCTGTAAACGACGTGGCCGAAACGTCACCATTCAGCATCCCCGCTACGTTCAAGATCGATTTTCCGGATCCTCCGAAGCCGGTGATCCTCAGTCCGTCGGTGGACACGACGGCAGACGCTCAACCTGAATTCCGGTGGACCACGGTTAACGCCACCACAAGTACTCTGTGGGTGGGCAAGGTTCGTGCTGGCACGGGTACCCCACAGGTGCTGGCCGTTTACGATAGAATCATCTATGTCACTGAGCACTTCGGTAGCTCGTACACATGGTTCAGTCAGTTGCCGGGCGAAGGCACGTATGCCGCATGGGTTCAGACTTTCAACTCCATCGGCGAACGCAGCCCCTGGAGTGATCCGGAGATCTTTGTACTGGATGTGCCTACCCCATCGACTCCTGTCCTTGCTTCGATTGGAATTACGGATGATTTGACGCCAACGATTACGTGGGATACCCAGACGTTCGGCCACAGCTACCAGTTGTGGGTGAACAACCTCACGACCGGTCAGGCCCGCGCTATTCACGAGCAGGATTTGGTAGGAGTCAATTCGTTTACCACGGCGAGCAGCCTGACACAGGGACGCTACCGAGCGTGGGTGCAGGCGACCAATGCGGTGGGCGATAAGAGTGCATGGAGTCAACCGTTGACATTTGACGTTGATCTTCTGCCGGCCGGTCGGCCCACCGTTACCGGGCCGTCGACGGTGGATGCCATCAGCGGCGAACCTCGAAGTGAGGCGTTTTCATCAAAACCTGTCTTCACGTGGACTGCCGTGAATAACGGCGACACTTACGAACTATGGGTAAATCATCTTGACAGTGGGACGACTCGGATCGTTCACGAAAGAGGATTACAGGGAACCAATTTTACGCCTACGGAAACCCTGCCTGAGGGAACGTACAAGGCCTGGGTTCGAGCGTTCAACATTGCTGGGGAAGTCGGAGAATGGAGTAGCGCATACACGTTCTACCTTGACGTAGCGACACCGGGTAAACCCACAATCGTTGAACCATTGCGTAACGGCGTGGGCAGCGTTGAAAACCCAAGTCCAACCATCGTCTGGACGACACCCGACCCCGCCGAGTCCTATCACCTGCAGCTTGAAGTTGTATCAACCAGGGAACTGCTGATCGACACGACAGGGATTTTGACGGAACGGTATACCGTTCCGCTGTTGCTGCCGGAAACACGCTATCGGGCTCGAGTCCGCGGAGAAAACTCGGTTGGGGAACTGGGGGCATGGAGTGATTGGTATAGTATCATCATTGACGTGCCGAATGCCACGACCCCTGTCGCCTTTGGGCCGGTAGGCACGGTCACCGAAAAGGACAATCGGGTGACGTTCGAATGGCAGCATTCGCCGGACAGTATTCGATATCAGATCCTTGTCCGTGACCTGCTGCGACAGGAGTCCATCGCGATTCAAGTGACTGTGAGTGAGCTGGATATCGTCAACAACATAGCCATTTCAACGCACACGCTGCAGAATGGAACCTTTCGATTCTGGGTGCGAGCGTTCAATTCCGAAGGGACCGCCAGCGGCTGGAGTAACTCTCAGGCGTTTACCGTTGACTCCAACTTCGCCAGCCTTGACACCACAGAGCAGGATCAGGGTCTGGAGATCGCTCTGACATCTCTGCATCTGACGCCGCAGCCACAGGATGAAAATCTCGAGACTGCCGAACGTCCGGAAAATCTGTGGCCCGACGCTCGTGAGGTTGGCCAGCCAGTTTCCGCAAGTGGCGAACAATCGCAGGTGATTGTACCCGCAGCTGAGGTGCCAGCCGACCTGCATGACGTGGTCGAAACAGTGATGGCCGAGTTCGGTGATCCGTCGATGGCGACATTCTTCGGAGATGGCAACACCGAGTCTTAATGTTGTGAGAAACATTGTGGGGCGAACGGCGTTGGACATGTGATGACTTTTAGAGCTGCGCCCACCGTTAAAGATCGCGACCCCTTGGTGTATTCCAGTGGTCTGCCGCCATCGTCTCAGGCCACGCGACGAATGGTTGACGTCCGTTTTGACGTGTCAAGCAGACCGCAGGCGGCTGCCATTTCTGGTGGGTCTGGAAACTCTTTCTGACCTGAGGCGATGCGTACGATCGCGGCAGCGGTGCGCATGATCAGCCTGAAGTCATACGTCACCGACGCCTGTTGCAGATAAACGGCTTCCAGGGCAAGTTTGATGGGTAGCAGATCTCGCACGTAGACCTGTTCCGGGTCAGGTCCTGTCAGTATTTTTTCGCCGTGCGTGTAGTTGTAAATGCTGCTGACTCCGGCCAGTCCAGGGCGCACAGCCAACGTCGACAGGCCAATGTCGTCATAGTGCTGCGCGACGATTTTCAGGTCTTCCGGACGAGGACCGACAATCGACATGTCGCCTCGCAGAATATTCCACAGCTGCGGCAGTTCGTCAATCTTCAGTTTTCGCAGTATGTTGCCAAGCGCGAATACACGCGAGTCGTTGGCACCAGTGACAACGCTGACGTTGGCACCGTGATCAAGGTGCATGGTTCGCAGTTTGAACAGCGTAAACGACTGGCCCTGCAGACCGGCTCGCAACGGGCAGTAGAACGCTGGTCCCCGGCTTGACAGGCGAATTCCAATGGCTGCGAGCAGAATCAGCGGCCCCAGCAGAAACAGAGCCACCAACGAGGCGACGATGTCAAACAGGCGCTTGGCCATTTCGAAGAGTCCTTCGCACGGTCATGAAAACTTCCGCATGTTCCATGCAGCATTGATTTCCCCACGCGGCAGATCGATTGGCTAATGCATCCAGTGACCGGGGGTGAGGATAAGGACGTACTTCACTTTTGTAACAGGCCATGGCGTCCAGCTTTGTCTGCAACGTGGACGTGATATCGACCCAGACGTCCGGGATGAATGTGCGAGGATACGCCCATTCTGTGCTACTGGCGGTGTCGAATGCGTAAACCGCTTCGATGAAGTCTTCCGTCGGTCGGGCGGCGACCAGCATGGCCTTAAACAGCAGTTCGTGGTCGCGGTTGATGTCGCCACCATACTGCGTGTAAATGATGTGCGGCCTGACGTCCTGGACGGCCTGTTCCAGCGGAGTGATGATTTCCGTCAGAGTGAACGTGTCCAGTTTCTGATCTGGAAACTTCAGAGTTCGTGCTTCCTTCACACCAAGCACTTTCGCAGCTTCCTGGATATGGTCCGTCTGACCGACTCCGTCTTCACCGTAGCGCAGAGATTCGCCTTCGCAGACGATGATGGAAGTGACTTCGTCTCCCGCCTGCGTATGCAGAGCGACCGTGCCTCCACAGCCAAGCAGTTCATCGTCGGGATGAGCCGCGATGACCAGAACCCGTTTATGCGGCATTGCTGAGTCTTCTTCCAATCCAGTCCTGTTCGCTGAGCTCCGGTCCCTGCAGCACGTTGCCCGAAGAGTCTTCTACTTCAAGAATCAATACGGCACCGTCGGCCGTCGCAATCATCTGACCACAAGCCTTTGGCTCCGGACTGTGAACCGGACCGATGATCGTTCCGGCGGCCGCAATCGGCTGGTTGATGGGTGTCCTGGCAGCACTCCAGATTCGAAATGGTTGATCGTTCAGAAACGCAAACGCGCCGGGATACGGGCGAGTCAGCGCCCGGACAAGGTTGTAAATCTCTTCGCTGCTGCTATTCCAGTGGATGACGCCGTCCTGCGGGCGACGACGCGGCAACACCGCTTCGTGAGGTTTCTGCTGTGGCCGCCCCGGCCGTTCGCCAGCCTCCAGCTGACGCAGCAGATTGAGGACCATCTCGAGATTGCTTTCGGCGACTTTGTCGTAGACGGTCGTGCAACTGTCATAACACGTGATCGGAAACGACCGCTGATCGATCAGATGTCCCGCGTCGACACCTTCCTCCAGCCAGATCAGCGAATTGCCTGTTTCGTGTTCGCCATGAATGATGGCCCAGTTCACCGGCGCGCTACCTCGATTATGTGGCAACAGAGAAGCGTGCGCACCGACAACACCGATGGTCGCGTGTTTCAATGCTTCAGGGCCGAGGATCTGTCCCCATCCCAGGACCACCAGCAGGTCACATTGCCACGACTGCAGCACGGCGATACTGGAGGCATCGTTGATGTTGTCGACCTCGTGGTACGGAATATCGTATCGCTGGCATATTAACTCGTAGTCAGCAGATCCGCAGCGTTTGTCGGCTTTGTCCCGGCGCAAAGTCATCAGGCCGGCGACGTCGTATTCTGCGCCACAGACTGCTTTCAGTGCGGAAATTCCTTCCGCATGAACGCCAACCCAGCCGATTCGCACTCCAGGGACTCCATTCCAGCGCGTGATATCCATCGATCAGTGTGAATTGAATCCGGAAACCGCCCGGAGTGTCAATGTCGATCCTGCAGCGGCCTTTGCTGTAGCTGTTACTTTCACCCGTTGTCGTGCTGCTGGCGGCACCCATCAAACATGAATTTCGCACTGTCGACCGGTCAAAAGCTGACATCCTGCGAGTCCGGGTGGAAGTTCTGCCACGCCCGACGGAACGACATGATGCCCACTCGCTGTTTCAGCACTTTACCCTGAAGTTCACCTTTTATGCAGTTTCCGTTCAGTATTTGCCAGCGGCTGGCGGTCTGTTGGTCCGTCATGATCTGGGCGTTCACTCGTTCAAAAGTCAGGACACGGCCGTCGACCTGTGGCTCAAACAGGTGCGTGACGACACCTTCTTTGTCGAATGTCGCCAGCAATGGGGTCTTACCGATCGAAAATTGATGCACGGGATTCGCCAGCATGTTTGCCATCGGCAGTGCATAGGCCTGCCCATCGGCTTCGAATCCAAAGACAAATCGATCCGGTTCGCTGTAGAACGAGCTGGAGTACCTGTGCGACGTACGTGGCATGCTCAAAATCGTCGTGTCCGGGTGTTGTTCCTTCCACACGGACCAGGTCACCATATCAGTGATGATCGGTTTTAGTTTGCGGCCTTTCAGTTCCCCCGCCATTCCCTTGCCCAGCAGGTGAGACCATTCTGTTTGAGTTTCCACGTCCAGCATGATCAGGCTCCTCATCCAGAGTTTTCCGGAAACCTGAAACGTCAGTGGTCGGTTATCAATTTCTCGGACGTACACGACGCCGTTGTGACAGAGGTGTCACCATGTCGCGGCGATGGCCGTGCCACCCAGCACGTCGTTAATGATTTCGCGCTGTGGCCCGTTCAGCTGATTGATCGGATAGGCACGGGCGGCACCGTTCACTTCGACGCCAATCACCAACTCATTCGGTGCCGTGTCGGTCGCGTCAGCCTCAATAATCGTGGGGTCTGTGATCGGACGAATTGGCCTCTTTAACACTTGCCGAGGGTTGTAGGAATCCGGGTCTGCGCTTTCCGCGACCGGCAGCAACTGGTGACCGGAGTTTGCGTGTGGAGCCGTCTGCCACACCGCAAACGCGACGGAAACACACACACAGCCGATTACGATTTTCATCCATTTCAACATGTGAATTCCTCTGCTGCAGGACGGCCCACGTGCCGACGCGATCTGACGCTCGGAAGTTGCAGGGCCGTTCGACACAAATTACGTTTGATTTCGAATGAAATCACGCTGCCATACATCATTCAGACACGTCGAGATCCCGGCCATACCAGCTCGAATCGCCAGCGAGTGGGTATCGAGCGATTGTGAAACACACTTGCTTGTGCCGCGTGCTGGTGTCAAAAACGGCAAAGCAGGCATGAGTGCTCACCAGCAGAGCTGGTGATTTACGATTGAGAATCAGACTTCGTTTCGTCGTCAACCAACTGTAACCCTTTTCGCAGTGCTTTCTCCGTGAGCCGTCTAACCAAGTTGGCTTTTCGGTAGATCACGATGTTTCGCAGTCGCCGCCGAACGACGGATCGGATACAGCCGGTGAACGTTCCGTTGGCCGTTTCTCAAATCTCTGCAGTATTCGCTTGCCACAGCCGGTTCATTAGTTACTGTTGGGTAACTAATGTCCTTAGAGCAGCGAAGTGGCACGACCCCGAACAATTTCCGACGATCAGATTCTGCAGACGGCCCGCGAGTGCTTTTTGCAGCACGGCCCGTCCGTGGCCACCGACGTGATCGCCGATCAGCTGGGTGTATCGCCGCAGGCGCTGTTCAAGCGTTTTCACAGTAAGCAGGATCTGATGCTGGCGGCGATCGCTCCATAGCTGGTCCGGATGATCGGTTGCTGGACGAACAGCTGACGGAGATTCTTCAGGAATTGGCAGAATTCTTTGTCGACATCTCTCGTCGCATGTCTGTGCTCAGGTGGAGTGGCATCGATCCTAAGGAACTGCTGGCCCGATATGACGAAGCTCCACCATTGGTGGATATTCGAGTGTTGTCCGGATGGCTGCAGCGAGCGGCGGATCGCGGACTGATCCGCGACATCGATTTTAAAGCCACTGCGATGCTGATGCTGACGTCGATGCACGGTCCGGCCATGTTGACGGACATGCTGGGAAAGCATCCGACCGGGCACACACGGGGCGAATACGTGTCGTACATGGTGGACGTCCTGTTGCAGGGACTGCTGCCTCGAAACGCAAATTCATAAAGTTGGAGAACTGTTGGTGAAGACTGTTGTCAATGTCGTTGCGTCAATTCTGATTCTGGCCACCGGTGTCGCAGGATTTCGTTTCTTTGGACAGAAGCCGGAGGTGCCCACGCAGGACGCGAACGGCGACGGTGCGGTTGTTGTGGAGACGAAAGCGGTCGTCGACGGGCTACAACATTTCTGCCTCAATACTGATGGCGAGGCAGTCACATATCGTGTCGTCGAGGTGGGTGCTGAAGTCGAAGGTCGAATTTTTCGCAAGTATGTTGCGGCACGGGGGGGCACTTACGTTGGGAAAGGTGAGCGCCTGTTTGAAATCGACCCTGCCAACTATCAGCTGGAAGTTGAGCGACTGGACGCGGAACTGGACCACGTTGCGGCGGAGATCGATGCGGTCTCTGTTGACCTGAAAAACACCGAGGCGCTGATCAAACTGGCGGAGGAAGACTGCCAGCTTCAGATGAATCAGCTGGAGCGAATGCAGTCACTGTTTAAGCGCAAGACTGCCAATGAAATGGAGGTCGAAACTGCTATGAAGCAGGAACTGACCGCTCGCAAAGCTTTGCAGACACTTCACAACCAACAGTCGACGCTCAGGCAACAGTGGATAACGAATGACAAAACGAGAAGACTGTTTGAAGTTCAGTTCACGCGAGCAGAAGTCGATGTGGAGCGTTGCACTGTAATATCGCCTTTGGAGGGCCGCATTGTTGATGACAGCGTTGAGGAAGGTGACTACGTCAAATCCGGAGATGTTCTGGTCAATATCAGCGACGCCAGCCGGATGGAGGTGAAGTGTCAGTTGCGCGGGGAAGAATATGCCTGGGTCATGCAACAGCCATGGCCACAGGCCGAAGAGCAGTCGAGTGATTTGCCGGAGACTGCGAACGTCTTCGACCCTGGCAAGCCGCCACCGGTCAAGTGTGAGGTTATCTTCGAGTTTGAAGGTGTCGAAACAATCTGGAAGGGCTATATTTCGCGTTTTGAAGGTAGTGGAATCGACCGTGACACCCGCACGATTCCGTGTCGAATTCTGGTTGAGGAACCATACACGTCATACGTTAACGACAGCGTCGGCGGTGGAGCCGCGATTTCACCACCATCGCTGGTAAGCGGCATGTTCGTTGGTGTCCGAATATGGATCAAATCACCGAAACCACTGCTGCAACTGCCGGTCGAAGCAGTGCGACCCCGTGGGGAGATATGGGTCAACCGTGACGACAAACTGGAAATCAGGGACATCTTCGTCGTTCATACTGAGGGGCAAACCGCGCTTGTGCGAGCAGTCGGCAGTGGCCTGCAGGTGGGTGACCGAGTTGTCGTGTCGCCTCTGGCTGTGGTGACAAAAGGCATGTCGCTGACGGAGCTGCCCGAATGAAGTCAGTCATCGCGTGGGCCATTCGCCAGTCGCCGGCCATGAACACAATTATGGTCGCTTTACTGGCCGTCGGACTGTTCGCCGGAACGCAACTGCGCCGTGAAGAGTTTCCGCAGTTCGAACTTGAGATCGTTCTGGTCACCGTTCCGTATCCCGGGGCCAGTCCGGAGGAAGTCGAAAGCGGTATCTGTCAGAAGATCGAAGAAGCTGTGCGTTCCGTTGACGGTGTCAAGAAGGTCACATCGGTTGCCGGCGAAGGTGCCGCCAACATTGTCATCGAGGTGAAAACGGACGTACCCAGTGTTCAGAAAGTGCTGAACGAAATTCAGTCCGAAGTGGACCGAATTCCCAGTTTTCCGGACCTTGCCGAAGAGCCCGAAGTTCAGCAGGTGGCGATTCGTAATTCGGCGATCACGGTCGGTGTCGTTTACACAGGTTCAGATGCTGCTGCGACGGAATTGCAGCTGCGTGAAATCACCGAACGTGTTCGAGCAGGCCTGCTGCAGATACCGCAGATTTCCGTCGCTGAGATCACCGGCGAACGGAAATTTCAGATCGATGTCGAGATTCCGGAAAAGACGTTGCGGGAATATGGGCTGACACTGACCGAAGTGGCGCGGCGGATTCGCATGCGTAACCTCGAACTTCCCGGTGGCAACATCAAGGATCACGGGGAAACGTACCTGCTGCGTGGAAAAAACAAACAGGTCCTGGGAGAAGAGATTTCGCGTATTCCCCTGATTACTCGCCGTGACGGCATTGCGCTGACAGTTGGTGATCTGGGTGTTGTCAAGGACGAGTTTGTCGACACCGTTTCCGTCAGCCGCATCAACGGTCAGCCGGGTCTGGCAATTTCCGTCAAAGCGGCCGCCCGGGAAGACCTGCTGTCCATGGCCGACGCGGTGAATGAATATGTGGTCACGATGGAGTTGCCGCCTGGTTATGAAATCACGACATGGGGCGATGCTGCTGTCAACGTTCGTGACCGCCTGGATCTGCTGCGGCGTAATGGTGCGCAGGGGTTGATACTCGTCTTTATTGTGCTGGCGCTGTTTCTGGAGTTTCGCCTGGCATTCTGGGTCGCGTTGGGAATTCCAATCTCCGTCCTTGGTGCCTGCGCTGTGTTGTGGCAGTTTGATCAGACGCTGAACATGCTTTCCCTGTTCGCGTTTCTGATCGCACTCGGCATTGTGGTCGACGATGCGATTGTGATCGGTGAAAATATCTACTCTCATCGACAGCAGGACAAGCCGTTTGTTCAGGCGGCAATAGACGGGACGTTAGAAGTTGTACCGTCCGTGGCGACGTCGATTGCGACAACGGTTTTTGCTTTCGTGCCGATGTTTTTTGTCACCGGCGTCATGGGCAAGTTCTTTGCCGTGCTGCCACTGGCCGTCATTGCGATGCTGATCATTTCTTTGGTCGAAAGCATTTTTATTCTGCCATGCCACCTCGCTCATGGGAAAAAAGAACCCTTCTTTCTGACGGCTGGACTGAATCGATTCACCAACCGGATTCTGGACTTTGTCATTTTTCGGGTCTACACACCGATCGTAAAGTTCTCGCTGGGAAATCCCGCCATCACGATCAGCTCCGCTATCACCGTGGTGCTGCTGTCGCTCAGTCTGGTTCGCAACGGCACGGTTCCCAGCATTTTCTTTCCGAAGCTGGACGCACCGGAAGTCATCGCCAATGTTATTTTCCCGGATGGCACACCAAGTCGCATAACGGAAAAAGCAACATTGAAAATTGAAGAAGCGATTCAGAAAGTTAACCGGGAGCACTCGAACCCTGGGCATCCGCTGGTCAAAGTGATGCATCGAATGGTTGGGCAGATGACCACCGGCGGTGGTCCGGGTGGTGGCCAGACAACCTCCGGCGGTCACGTTGGCAAGGTTCACGTGCAGCTGGTCGAGAATACAGAACGGTGGGTTACCAGCAGTCAGGTCATTGACCAATGGCGAAGGGAGGTCGGACAGATCCCCGGGGTCGAAACATTGACGTTTGGTTCGCAGAATAGAGGCCCTGGTGGGAAGCCGATCGAATTTAAACTGTTGGCTCCGGCCGAACATATGGCCGAGCTGGAAGCTGCCGTGGAGGAGGCAAAAGCGGAGCTCCGTAGATTCACGGGTGTGTTTGATATTGCGGACGATTCACGTCCTGGCAAGTGGGAATTGCAACTCACGGGAAAACACAATGCTCGATCGCTGGGCATTCCTCTGGACAGCATCGCTCGCACGGTCCGCGCTTCCTATTACGGTGAAGAAGTGATGCGGCTGCAGCGTGGTCGACACGAAGTGAAGCTGATGGTGCGGTATCCGGAGGAAGATCGTCAGTCGCTGGCAAAGTTTTCTGACATCAAAGTCGACGTGGGTGATGGCATTCAGCGTCCCATTACCGAACTCGCCGACGTGACCGTGTCACGCGGATACTCGGAGATCAATCGGATCGACCAGCAACGATCAATCACCATTTCTACAGATGTGGATGAAACAGTCGCGAATGCCAAGGAAATTGTGGGAGCTCTGCAGGAGACCTTTATTCCCGATCTGCTGAACCGCTATCCGAATCTGCAAATCCGCTGGGAAGGACAGCAGGAACAGGATACGGAGTCCGTCGAGAGCCTGATGGTCGGCTTCGCCGTTGCGATGCTGGCGACCTTTGTGCTGCTGACCGTTCAATTCACGTCCTACGGTCAGCCTCTGGTCGTCATGGCCGTGATTCCGTTTGGCATTGTCGGGGCCATTTGGGGGCATGCATTTATGGAGCTGCCGCTGACGCTGTTCAGCATCCTGGGGCTGGTGGCACTCACAGGAGTGGTCGTGAATGATTCCATCGTTCTGGTGGACTTCATCAACGCCAGAATCCGCAGCGGCACACCACTTAAAGAAGCCGTTCTGGAGGCAGGGCAGAGACGCTTCCGTCC
>LWDU01034385.1_pt1 | contig 12374 bp, 14 predicted proteins | sample 727161 | NCBI WGS metagenome assembly LWDU01 (sample SAMN04566230, study PRJNA314399) | hydrothermal vent metagenome | isolation source: deep sea hydrothermal plume seawater | place: Mexico: Gulf of California, Guaymas Basin | collected 2004-07-11 | reverse complement strand
TAATTATATTTGATATAATATCTAGAAGATTTTTTGTATTAGGCTCCACTAAACTTCAAGAGATGGAATGGCACTTGCATGCTGCATTATTTTTATTAGCTCTTGCCTACGCGTATTTAAAAAATTCTCATGTAAGGATAGAAGTAGTTAGAGAAAGTTTTTCCACAAAATTAAAAGCTATATTGGAAATAATTGGAATTCTATTCTTTATTCTTCCTTATACAGGTTTGATCGTTTGGTTCGGAATAGATTTTGTTGTTCGTTCATATGGAATGAATGAAGTTTCTTCGGCCCTTACTGGTTTATCACATAGATGGATTATAAAATCATTTGTTCCTATGGGAATGGCTTTTTTATGGCTTGCTGGAATTAGTGTGCTTTTCAGAAATATAGCATACTTGATAGGGTTAAACAGCAATAACCAAATATTAATAGACACTTCTCAAGCAATGTCTCCTGAGTTAGCAAATGAAACTGAAGCACTTATTAAAGAAGTACAATCTCAGGAGATTAAATAATGACTATGAATTTTGTTACATTATTACCTATATTCATGTTTTTTACTTTAGCACTTTTATTATTTAGTGGTTTTCCTGTAGCTTTTGTTTTAGGTGGAGTTGGTTTAGGTTTTGGCTTCTTAGGAATAGCTTTTGATGTATTTAACTTTATAGAGTTTTTTAATATTATAAGTAGAATATGGGGTGGAATCTGTGAAAATCTAATTTTAGTAGCTGTCCCAATGTTTATTTTTATGGGAACTATGTTAGAAAGAAGTGGAGTAGCAAATGATCTCTTATATTGTCTACAAGTATTATTAAGAAAAGTTCCTGGTGGGTTAGCGTTATCTGTTACAATAATGGGAACTATAATGGCGGCTACAACCGGTATCATTGGTGCCTCTGTTGTTATGATGACTCTACTTGCACTTCCTGTAATGCTAGATAGAAATTATGATCCTTCTTTAGCGACAGGAACCATAGCGGCTTCTGGTACTTTAGGCATTCTAATTCCTCCATCAATCATGCTTGTAATTATGGCAGACCTTCTATCTATTTCTGTGGGTACTTTATTCTTAGCTGCAGTTATACCAGGTTTTCTATTAGCATTTATTTATCTTGTTTATATTTATATAAGGACTAAATTTAACCCTAAGTTGGCTCCTCCGCTGCCCGATGATTTAGGACCAAAAACTAAATCTGAACTTTGGATAATGATTTTTAGATCTTTTCTGCCTCCAATTTTTCTTATAATGTGTGTTCTTGGTTCAATATTTGCAGGTATTGCTACTCCTACCGAGGCTGCTGCTGTAGGCGCATTAGGCTCAATTATTTTAGCAATTTTTAATAAACGTTTAACAAAAGCAGTAATAAAAAGTGTCACAGAAAGATCAGCTTTAACTTGTGCTATGATATTTGGAATTTTTATAGGTGCAACAGCATTTTCTTATGTATTTAGATCTCTAGGTGGAGATGATCTAATTCACCACTTTGTAGATGCTCTAGGTCTAGGGTCATGGGGCATATTATTTTTTATGATGGGCATGGTATTTTTATTAGGATTTTTCTTTGATTGGATAGAAATAACGCTTATTGTTCTTCCTCTTTTTTTTCCTATGCTAACAACATTAGATTTTGGAAGTCATGTAGATCCTACAATGGTAATACCTTGGGTCGCAGTTTTAATTGCGGTTAATTTACAAACCTCATTTTTAACCCCGCCATTTGGATTTGCATTGTTTTATTTAAAAGGAGTTGCTCCTCCATCAGTAAAAATTCAAATGATTTATAAAGGAATTATTCCATTTGTAATATTGCAATTAATAGGTTTAATTCTTATAATTGTATTTCCTGAATTAGTCTTGTGGCTACCAACAAAATTATTGGATTAAATATGTTTAAAAATTTTATTATAACTATTTGCATATTTTTAATCTCTACAGTTAGTCTATTTGCAAAAGATATGAGTCCTATAGAAGCGGCAGAAGGACTTAAAAACAATTTAATAATAATAGATGTTAGAACCAAATCAGAATGGAAAGAAACAGGTGTAATACCCAATGCAAAATTAGTTAGAATGCATTCTGCTGCTAGAACCCTTAGAAAAGAATATATTTCTGAGTTATTAGAAGTTTTAGGAGATAATAAAAATATTGAAGCAGCAATTATATGCGCATCTGGTGGAAGATCATCAGCTACCGTCGCAATGCTAAAAGAAAAAGGATACATCAATATAAGCAATATATCTGAAGGTATGGTTGGACACACAAATAATACTGGTTGGGTAAACAGAGGGTTACCTACTATAAAATGTTCTAAAGAATGTGAATAAATTTATATTTTTATTGAATAAGGTTATAATATAGTTACATTGTTTTTTATAAAATTTTTCAAGGAGGTTCATTAAATGCTTAAATTTTTAATCAAATTTATTTCAATAATATATATATTATCTTATATCCATTCTGCGCAGGCTGGAGATGCAAAGGCAGGAGCAAAAGTATTTAATAAGTGTAAAGCTTGTCATGGAATAGATGAAGGTGGAAAAAATAAGTTAGGACCAAATTTATGGAATATTGTTGGTGCTCCAATTGCAGCAAAAGAAGGATTTAAATACTCAAAATATTTACTAGCTTATGCAGAAGAAGCTGGAAATTGGAACGAAGAAAATTTAGATAAATGGATTAAGAAACCTAAGGATTTAGTTAGAAAAACAAAAATGATATTTCCGGGACTTAAAAAACCTAAGGATAGAGAAAATATTATTGCTTACTTAAAAGCCAACAGTAATTAATTAAACATGAATTTAAAAGGTGAGTATATAATTCCTGCTTCAAAAAATACAGTATGGGAACATCTTAATAATACAGAGACTTTAAAGAAGTCAATAAAAGGCTGTGAAACCTTAGATAAAGTTTCTGCAACTGAGTTTAATGCTAAAGTTAAAGCAAAAGTGGGGCCTGTTTCAGCAATTTTTAACGGGTCAGTATCGTTAACAGAATTGGACCCTCCTAATAGTTATATAATTACAGGCCAAGGTAAAGGTGGAGCGGCTGGTTTTGCTAAAGGCAGTGTAAAGATTACTTTATTTGATAAAGATACCCCTAATAACACTTTATTAAAATATGAAGGAAATGCTCATGTCGGAGGTAAATTAGCTCAGCTAGGCTCACGTTTAATAGGCGGAGTGGTGCAAAGTACAGCTGATGATTTTTTTAAGACGTTTAATAATTATATAAATAGTATAGAGAATCCTGAAAGTATTATTAATAAAACCATTGTCTCTAATAAAGAAGTTAGTAAATACACTAATATTCCTTACTGGGTTTGGGTTAGCTCTTTAATAGCTATCATTGTGATAATAGTAGCATTTTTTGCTTAGCAAATTATTTATAATCATATATAATAATTATTGATCTTTGATATTTGAGGACAAGTGGAGATAACTTATGCATGAAATTTCTATTAAAATCACTATAAATGGCAAAACTTATGAAAAAAATATAAAACCTAATCTTCTTTTAATTGACTTTTTAAGAGATGAAATAGGTCTTACTGGTAGTCATATAGGTTGTGATACGAGTCAATGTGGTGCATGTATGGTATTGCATAATGATTCAGGGATTAAAGCTTGTTCAATTTTAGTAGCACAATTAAATGATAAAAAAATTACAACTATTGAACATTTACAAAAAAATGATGTATTACACCCAATGCAGGAAGCCTTCAGAAATAATCATGGATTACAGTGTGGTTTTTGTACTCCAGGAATGATAATTTCAGCCATATCTCTTGTAAAAGAAAATAACAATCCGAATGAAGAAGAAATTAGGAAATATTTAGAAGGTAATTTATGCAGATGCACTGGATATCAAAATATAGTGAAATCTATTGAAGAGGGTGCAAATAAGATGCGTGAATTAGGAGATATATAATGTACCAATTTAACTTTCATTCTCCTAAAAACATTGATGATGCAATAAATATATATAATTCATGTGAAGACCCTAAATTTTTAGCAGGTGGGATGACTTTATTAGCTTCTATGAAGCAAAGGCTAATCGCTCCAAGCGATTTAATAGATTTAAGGGCTATAAATAACTTATCAGAAATAATTCTAAATAAGAATACAATTAAAATAGGTGCTCTATGCTCACATTATAAAATTGCAAGTAATAACATTATAGCAAGTAAAATTAATAAAATGATAAAATTAGCTTCTGGTATAGGAGACCCTGCCGTAAGAAATATGGGTACTATTGGTGGTTCGTTAGCTAATTCAGACCCTGCAGCTGATTGGCCTGCAGCAATTTTAGCTTTAAAATGTAATATTATAACTAATAATAGATCCATAAGTAGTAATGAAATATTTACTAATATGTTTGAAACTTGCCTTGATGAAAGTGAAATTATTACGGAATTAGATATAGAAATTCCAGAATTTTTTAATTATGTAAAATTTCCTAACCCAGCAAGTAGGTATGCTATTGTGGGAGTAGCTATTGCAAAATATGAAAATAAAGTATCCGTAGCAATTTCTGGTGCCTCGCATACTCCATTTATTGCTAAAGAATTAAGTGAAGCCTTAACTTTAAATTTCTCTAGTAATATTCCTCTTAAAACAATTCCTTCAGATGGCTTAAATCAAGATATTCATGCTACTTCAGAATATAGAGCCAATCTTATAGATGTTCTTACAAAAGAGGCTTTGAAAGCATATTAAGATAAAAATTATTTTTATTTAAAAAATTTTAACTTATAATTAAATATGTTTTTAATAGTAGGAAAAATTAATGAAACAATTTGATGAAATTCTATATAAAGCTTCCTTATGGAGAAAAGAAAATAAATCTGTAGCTTTAGCTACCGTAGTTACAACCTGGGGCTCAAGCCCACGCCCAGTAGGTAGTCAAATGGCAATTAACGAAGATCTAGATATACTAGGGTCTGTATCAGGGGGATGTATAGAAGGGTCAGTAATTTCAGAAGCTCAAGAAATTATGAAAACAGGTGCACCAAAATTGTTAAAATTTGGAGTTAGCAATTCAGATGCTTGGGAAGTAGGGCTTACTTGCGGTGGCAAAATAGAAGTTTTTGTAGAAAAAATTGGGGATAATGATTGAAAGATAACACATTAAATTTAGTTCTTTCAGCAAAAAACAATCGAAACACCATAATCCTTGCTACTGAATTAGATAGTGGTCAACAAATAATTATTAATAATAACCAAGTAGATAATTCTAATAAAGAAATTTTATTAGCTGCTCAGTCTATAATTAACCAGGGAAAATCTGATGTAGTAAATATAGATTCTAAACGATGGTTTATAAATATATCTCTTCCTCCTTTACGCTTAGTAACTGTTGGGGCTGTTCATATTGCACAACCATTAGCAGAAATTGCTACAATTTCAGGTTATGAAGTAACTATTATAGATCCACGAGCAGCATTTGCTAATAATAAAAGATTCCCAAATATAAATATACTTAATGAATGGCCTGAAGAAGCACTTATTAATTTTAACATAGATAATAGAACAGCAGTAGTTACTTTAACTCATGACCCCAAACTAGATGACTCTGCATTACATGCTGCTTTAAAAAGTGATGCGTTTTATATAGGGTCTTTAGGCTCAAAAATAACGCATAATGCTCGAATTGCACGACTTAAAATAGCGAGCTTTTCGGACAATGAAATAAAAAGAATACATGGTCCTGTTGGATTACCAATTGGAGCAAGGTCTCCTCAAGAAATAGCTATATCCATTATGTCCCAAATAATATTCACTAGAAATAATTTTGAAAATTCTGGAACAGTATAAATATGAATTTTGGCAATGTAAAAGTACATGACAGTTTAAATGGGATCTTAGCCCACACAATGACTATAGAGGGAAAGAAGTTTTTAAAAGGTAGAATAATATCAAAAGAAGACCAAGAATATTTTATAAAACATAATATAGATAATTTGATTTGTGCTAAATTATCTAAAAAAGATATTCACGAAGATGATGCAGCAAATATTTTAGCAAAAATCTTTAATAATACTACTTTAGCCCTAGAAAAAGCCTTTACGGGAAGGGCAAATATATTAGCCAATAAATCTGGATTACTCGTTATAGATGAGGATAAAATACATAAATTTAACAAAACCTCTAATAGCATTACAATAGCAACATTAAATAATAATTCTAAAGTTAAAAAAGGAGAAATGATTGCTACTATTAAAATAATACCATTTTCTATAGAAGAAAAATCCGTTAAAATTATCGAAAAATTGAATTTTAAAAAATCTCTATTTATTCATCCATTTAAAGATCAAAAATGTGCATTATTACTAACACATTTAAATAAAGAAAATATAAAATTAAATTATATATCTGAGAAAAAGATAAAAGATAGATTAGAAAAATTAAATTGTACTCTTGAATTAGTTAATACTTGTGAACATGATACTAAAAAAATAACAGAAAATATTCAATACTTTTTAAATCAAAATATAAACATAATATTAATATTAGGTTCATCAGCTATAGTTGACATAAATGATAAAATTCCAGAGGCCATAAAAAATGCTAACGGAAATATTATAAGATTTGGCATGCCTGTAGATCCTGGAAACCTATTATTATTAGGGAAAATTAAAAAAATACCAATTATAGGTCTGCCGGGTTGTGCTAGATCACCAAGTTTAAATGGCTTTGATTGGGTTTTAGAAAGAGTATTATCTGGCAATAATATTTCTGATATCGATATATCAAATATGGGAGTTGGAGGATTATTAAAGACTATAAATAAGCGTGAGATAAGTAATTCTAAAGATAAAAAATATAAAATTACAAATATTATTCTTGCAGCTGGTCAATCCAAAAGAATGCTTAAGGATAATAAATTGCTTATTAAAATTAACAAGCAATCTATGATTGATAAAATGGTAAGCACCTCTTTAAATTCATCTGCAGATAGTACTGTAGTAGTATTAGGATATCAGAGTGATATTATTCAAGAAATTATTCAAAATAAAGAAATAATAACTATAGTAAATAAAGATTATAAAAAAGGTTTATCTTCTTCCTTACAATGCGGTATATCAGCACTCCCGGATGATTGTGATGCAGCAATAATTATACTTGCAGATATGCCTAATATTGAAAGTAAAATTATTGATAGCCTGATAAATAATTTTAATCCTCAAAAAAATAAATCAATAATAATACCTACTTTTAATGGCAAAAAAGGTAATCCTATCCTTTTAGATAGAAAATACTTTCCAGATATTATTAGTGTTAAAGGAGATAAAGGTGCAAAGGATATAATAGTAAATAATAAAAATAGTATTTTAGAAATTCCACAAAAAGATTCTTCAGTTTTAAATGATATTGATACTAAGGAAGACTTATCACTATATTTAAAAAATAATTCATAATAAAAATAATTAAAAGGTTCTCATGACAATTAAAACTATTATATTTGATTTTGGCGGTGTGCTAACTAATAGTCCAATAGAAGGATTTAAGAAATTAGAAAAAACTTATGGTTATTCCAAAGGTTTAATAACAGGCATTAATATGAATAACCCAAATAATAATGCTTGGGCTAAAAGTGAGCGTGGGGAAATAGATATTGATACTTTCTTATATCAATTTGAACAAGAAGCCTTAGAAATTGGTCATAAAATAGATGCAAAAGAAATATTAATGCAACTTTATGGTTCACTAAGGCCTAATATGACAGAAAAAATTATTTCACTATCCAAATTAAATAAATATAAATTAATTTGTCTTACTAATGTTTTAAAAGGCATAAATATATTTATGCCTAAAGAACGAGAGGAAACAGTGAATAATGTTATGTCTTATTTTGACAAAATATATGAGAGTTATAAAATAGGAATGCGTAAACCTGAAAGTAAAATATATGAATATCTAATAGAAGACCTAGGTATAATTCCTAAGGAAACAGTATTTTTAGATGACTTAGGCATGAATTTAAAAACAGCTAAACACCTAGGAATTAATACTATTAAAGTTATAGATCCGGATGACGCTATTAAAGAATTAGATTACTTACTAAACAATTAAGGATACGAATATGAGCAGTCCAATAATTAAATCTCTATCAGTAAAAGCAGCAAATATACCTTTAAGAAAAACAATAATTAGTAAGATTAGATCATTTGATAACTGGGCAATAATTACTACTGAAATAACATGTAGTGATGGCACTATTGGCAAAGGCTATATTGGCCCATATTTAGCAGATTATATACCAGCTATAGCTTCTACAATGAAACAATTGTTTAAACAATTCGTAGGCAGACAGATTGCCCCTTATCAATTTTATAATGAAGTTATGAAATCAACTAGTTTGATGGGTAGATCAGGAATAGCTATATATGCACTGGCTGCATTAGATATAGCTTTTTGGGATGCTAGCGCAAAAATAGCCAAACAACCATTATGTGTTCATTTAGGAGGTTCAATTGCTCCTGTTAAAGCATATAATTCATGTGGTTTATGGCTAAATCCTGCAGACACATTATATGATGAAGCACTAGAGCTCATTGAGAACGGCAATTTCAATACTCTTAAAATTAGGTTAGGAAGAGAAAAACTAAGTGATGATATTAAAGCAATAGAAAATGTAAAAAAAGCACTTGGCAATGAAAACTTACTTCTTTGTGATTTTAATCAAGGGTTGAGCCTACCCGATGCTATTCATTTCTTAAATGCTTTAGATAATCAAGGACTATATTGGTTTGAAGAACCTATAGATTATTATAATTATGATGGATATAAAGAATTAAGACAGCGAATGAAAACGCCAATTATACTAGGTGAAAATTTTCATGGTCCAGATGATGCATTTCGTGCAATGGATCAAAAAATTTGTGATTTTATTATGCCTGACTTAATGAGAATATCTGGAATAAGCGGGTGGATGCAAACCGCTTCTATTGCTTCTGCGTATAGGATAAAAATGTCATCACACTTATTTCCAGAAGTGTCCTCTCAATTAATGCGAGTTACTCCTACGGCAGATTTATGTGAATGGACAGATTGGGCTGAACCACTTCTTAAAGAACCATATGCAATACAGGATGGACATATAATAATCCCGGATGTACCAGGAACAGGAATAGATTTTAACGAGGATGTATTAGAGAAATATAAAATTAATTTATAATATTATTATTTTTTAATAAACTATTGTATTTATTAATAAATTTTTTATATTTAGGCTCTATTACGATCTGACAATAGGGTTGACTTCTATTATTATTAAAATAATTTTCATGATAATCCTCAGCTTGGTAAAAAGGTTTCTCAGAATATAATTTTGTAATAATAGGATTATTATAATTATTTATTATTTCTTCAATATAACTTGCTGCTTCATTTTTTTGCTGATCATTTGTAAAATATACAACAGACATATATTGAGGTCCTATATCATTACCTTGCCCATCAACTTGAGTAGGGTCGTGTGTGTCAAAAAAGACTTCTAATAACTTTAAATATGTAACTATTTTAGAATCATAAATAATTTCAACAGCTTCTACATGACCAGTTGTACCCGCACAAATCATTTCATATGAAGGAGATTCTATATGCCCTCCAATATAGCCAGGACGTGCTTCTGACACCCCTTCTATACCCAAAAATATAGCTTCAGTGCACCAAAAACATCCGCCGGCAAATATTGCTCTTTCCATAACTTATATCCATAATTAATAAACTAATTGAGCAAACCTTCTAATCTTTGCTTTATTAATACTTCAGCTTCTTCCATTATTCTATCGATTAATTCTTTTACAGTAGGAATATCATGAATTAAACCTGCAACCATACCACATGACCATGCCCCAGCATCCATGTCTCCATCTAGCATTATTTTTGGATAAACTCCTGATACTTCTTTGATAATATCTTCAAATTTTAAATGCGCACCCAATTCTTTTTCCTTTTGAAGAATTTTTTCAACACCTTTATTATTTAAAACTCTTTCCGTATTACGAAGTGGTCGCATCACCAATCGCGTATCTAACTCACTCGCATTAAGTATTGCCTGCTTAACATTGTCATGAATAGGTGCATCCTTAGTAGCCATAAACCTTGTTCCCATGTTCATCCCTTCTGCACCCATTGCTATAGATGCCACTAAAGATCGTGCATCCGACATACCACCTGAAGCAACAAAAGGTATTTTTAATTCCTCAGCAGCCCTAGGTAATAAAATCATATTAGGGATGTCATCTTCTCCAGGATGACCTCCACATTCAAAACCATCTACGGATACAGCATCACAACCTATAGATTCAGCCTTTAAAGAATGTCTTACCGTAGTACATTTATGAATAACCTTTATGCCATTTTCCTTTAATATAGGCAGCCATTTTGCAGGGTTATTTCCAGCAGTTTCAACGACTTTTACTCCGCCTTTAATAATGGCATCTATATACCCAGGATAATCTGGTGCTTCAACTACCGGTAAAAAAGTTAAATTAACTCCAATTGGCTTATCTGTCATTTTTCTGCAGCGCGCAATTTCCTTAGCCAAAAGTTCAGGGGTTTTTTGTGTTAACGCTGTTATGATCCCTAATCCACCTGCATTTGATACTGCTGCAGCCAATTCTGCAAAACCAACATAATGCATTCCCCCTTGTATAATAGGATGTTGAATTCCAAACATTTCAGTAATACGAGTTTTCATATATTTCCCCTTATAATTTAGATNNTACATATAGATCAGAGCAAAGATGGCATTAACAGATGAAAGTGTAGCTATAGGTAAGGCTAATTTTTCTGTCCATTTATCAGCTTCTTCATCCCAACAGAAAATTATAGAAACCCCAATAAATGTAGAAAACCAAACAGTTAGGCAATAAACTATAACCATGTACATCCTCCTGTACAGAGAAGCATAGCATCTTGCCACACTATTACCACACTCAAACGGTATTTTTTATTTTATGCTTTAATTTTAACAGCGAGTGAGGTGCGCCGCATAAAGGCCGAAACATAAGAAAAACCATAGGCTATAAGTGGTAAATTTGACCTAGAATTGTGTCTAACTATTTTGTCTACTTTTAAGTAAATGAAACTTTATGAGGTTTAGGGAAGTTACCAAGATTTGAGTTGGTTTTTACTTTTTCAGTCAGACATATCATTCAATTTAAGACGTGCGTTCCATACGATTACGCACTCCTCACACCTTCCTGTCGCAGGTCTGCGAGCACGATAAGCAGGATGTTTGCGACAACCTTCTGCAAGAATGTTAAGTAGTTTTATTTTCCGTTGAAATTTATCTTCCTTCATTCTGTAACATTAACAGAAATTGTGTGGAATAGAATAACTTTCTAAAGATGTTCTACATCATATAGATTATATAGTATCTTCACTCATACTTTTGGGGGTGAAGTCTCAAGGTTATATGGTTTTGATGATTTTACCGTCTTTGTATATTTCAGTTTTTTCTAACTGACCATTCTTATAATACACTAACCTTTCACCTTCAAGTTTAACGTTTTTGTAATTATTTTTAATCCATAACTGACCATTCTCATAATAATATAAAAATTCACCTTCTAATTTACCATCTTTGTAATTTCTTATTTCTTTTAACTGACCATTCTTATAATAATATAAAAATTCACCTTCTTCTTTAGCGTTTTTATAATTTCTTTTAAATTTTAACTGACTATTCTCATAATACTCTAAATATTCACCTTCCCATTTACCGTCTTTCACATTACCTTTTTCTTTTAACTGACCATTCTCATAATAATATAAAAATTCACCTTCTTCTTTACCGTCTTTGTAAATACCTTTAAATTTTAATTGACCACTCTTATAATACCCTAAATGTTCACCTTCTGCTTTACCATTTTTAAAATTCACTACTACACTACCAGTAACTTCGCCAGTAAAAGGAACATCAGAATTTATCTCGTAATACAATCCATCTTTTTCTACCAAATCATCAAAATTTAACATCTTTACTTCAACTCACTGAAGAAAATAAAAGCAGGACTATAATAAGTAAGTATTTCATAAAGTTAGTATAGGTAGTTTTCTATGAATGTTAAATGAAACTTTGTGAGGTTTGGGGGGGTAGAGTTCTCAAGGTTTAATGGTTTCAATTATCTCACCATTTTTGTATATTCTTTTCTCTTTTAACTGATTATTCTCATAATAATTTAACCATTCTCCCTCTAATTCGCCTTCTTTGTAATTGTATTTATATACTAACTGATCATTCACATCATACGATAAAAATTCGCCTTCTTCTTTACCGTCTTTGTAATTACCTTTTATTTCTAACTTACCATTCTGATAGTACCAGAATAATTCACCTTCTTCTTTACCGTCTTTGTAGT
>LWDU01044588.1_pt1 | contig 12379 bp, 11 predicted proteins | sample 727161 | NCBI WGS metagenome assembly LWDU01 (sample SAMN04566230, study PRJNA314399) | hydrothermal vent metagenome | isolation source: deep sea hydrothermal plume seawater | place: Mexico: Gulf of California, Guaymas Basin | collected 2004-07-11 | reverse complement strand
AATGTATTAAATCTTTTGAAACTGTATGAGCCCAGTGCATAGGACCCCATACATTATCTTCTGGATAATGTTGATAGAATAGGTGATAATTTCCATTTAGATAAAACATTCCATTAGGGTCATTCATCCAACCAGATGGCGGAGAAAAGTGAAATTGAGGTCTATATTTTTCTTTATAAGTATTTTGAGTGTTATTTTCAACTTTATTACAAGAAGAAAATATTAGTAAAATAATAATAATAATATTTTTCATTTTTGAAATCATATTTTTTTCAAAGATACAAAACGAGAAAAAAACCTCCCTATTTCTAAGATAAACCCACTCCCCTTTTGAATTTTGATTTAATGTTTATAGATTAGATTCTTATAAAAGGACAATTACAGAAAAAAATAAATAAAATGAGAAAACTCCTTCTACTATTACTGTTTATTCCACTTGTATCTTTTGGGCAGGATGTAAAAGTCAAAAGAAACTATAAAGAAAGTATAATGATTAACAGGTTATAATAGTGAAAGTAAAATAATAGTATAAGGTTTGAGTAGTGCTGTTACTTACCTATACAGTAGTTATCATATTCGTAGTTTACAGATAAGAAATAACTTTATAGTTCTTAAAACGGGGCACTATTGTGGCACTTTGATGTCAAAAGATAGTATAATGAATGGGTAATGAACCATATTTAAAACCCTAAAGTGCTACACAAATTTCATTTAAACTAAGGATTAGAAGTTGCTGAATTGACTGAAGAAGATATGCCTATGGTTTAGTTTTGAATTGTTATTGTTCCAACCATCCCTGAATGTGCAGAACATTGGTAATAATAAGTTCCAGCAGTAGTTGGTGTCCATACTATTGAACCTTTTAACCTTATACTTTTTAACAATATCAAAATTTTATTATTTAACGACTAGTTTTTCTTGTAAGTCATTAATTTTTGCACAGCTTAATTGCTCCATAACCTGTGTCAATTGTTTTTTTAACATGGCTATAGTATGGTCTCCTCCTTTTTTTCCTAAAGCAGAAACCCCATACATAAAAGTACGCCCCATAAAACTATAATCAGCTCCACAAGCCATGACACGTGCTACATCTGCTCCCCCTCTAATTCCACTGTCCATCATAACAGTAATTTTGTCTTTGTAAAGTGGATTGATAGTTTTTAATGAATCAATGGTAGCTTGACCAACATCGACTTGTCTCCCTCCATGATTAGAAACTATAACACCATCTAATCCTAATTTACAAGCCATCTCAACATCATGAATTGATTCTGCTCCTTTAATCACAAGCTTACCTTTCCATAAATCTCTAATTCGCTTTATTTTTTCTTCATTCAAACGACCAGCAAAAGTAGCATCCATAAATTTTGCTAGTTGACTTAGGTTTAAATTTTTTGACATGTATGGTTTTAATATCTCGAAACCAGGTTGTCCATTTATTAACGTTTGTAATGACCAATGAGGCCTTTTCATGGCATTTATAATATTTGTAAGTGTCATTTTTGGAGGCATGGATAATCCATTACGTATATCCCTAGGACGATAACCAAATGATGGTACATCGGCTAAAATAATCAGTACGGGACAACCTGCTGCATCAGCACGTTTTAAAATATCTTTAGTAACACTTTCTTCAGCTGGATGATAAAGCTGAAACCAAGCATTTCCCTCCGTAATTTCAGATATTTTTTCAATACTAGCTGTGGTTACAGTACTTAAAACAAATGGAATATTATGTTCAAAGGCTGCTTTAGCTAATATTTCAGGAGATTTAGGCCATATTAAACCTTGCAGTCCAACAGGTGAAATGCCAAAAGGAGCATCATAAACATGTCCAAAAAGCTCAGTTTTTAAGCTTGGGGGATGATAATCAACTAAATATTTAGGTTTTAGTTCAATATCTCTAATTCGAAGTGTATTCTTTTTTAAATTAACATCATCATTGCATCCACCATCTAAATATTCAAAAGCAAATTTAGGAATCTTACTTTTTGCTCGTTCTCTTAAATCAGGAACTGAGGGATATTTATAGTTAATTTCTGAGTTCATTGCTATTATTTATTTAGATTATATATTCTGTCCATCAATACCCATTTTGTTCCTTTTTTTGTATTTGGCAATCCCTTTTGAAATGTCCACATCAGTTTTTCCCACTGTTGAACTTTAGTGTTTTCTGCATCCAATTTTGCTTTTTTATCAAAAGAAAACGAATCATCAACTTCAATGATCATAAAAAGTCTATTTCCAGTTAAGTAAATTTCTGCTTCTTTTATTCCACAGTCCTTAATACTTTTATTTATTTCAGGCCAAACATTTTGATGGTAAGCTTTGTAGGTGTCAATTTTTTTTTGATCATCTTTAAGATCTAAAGCCAAGCAATATTTTTTAAGCTTAATTTTAGACATTTTATTACAAATCTTTATTTATTGCTCTATCAAGATGAGTGTATCCTCCATCAATATAAATTAATTGACCCGTTGTGTGACTCGATCGGTCTGAAAGTAAGAAAACTACAGCATTGGCAATTTCATCTGTTGTTGTCATCCGGTTTTCTAAAGGAATTTTTTCTGTAATTGACAACAGTTTTTCTTTTGGATTTTCAAAGTTATGTATCCATTTATCGTAAAGTGGTGTAAAACACTCCGCTACAACAACACAGTTCACTCGAATACCATAGGGTAATAATTCTACAGCCCATTCTCTTGTTAGAGCATTTCGACCGCCATTAGCAGCTGCATATCCGGAGGTTCCGCCTTGTCCTGTAACTGATGTTTTAGAACCAATATTTACTATAGCACCTTTATTTTTCTTTAATTCTGGAAGAACCAATTGTGCCATGGTATAATAGTGAGCTAGATTACGTTTAATAGATTCCATAAAATCTTCGTAGTTTCCATGCTCTAATCCTACCCCGTCATTAACACCTGCATTGTTTACAAGTCCATCAATACGTCCATATTGATTTATCACATTACTTACCGCTTTTTTACATTCTTCCGGCTTGGTTAGTTCAGCAAATGCATAACCAACCCTATATCCATTTTTTTCTAATTTTTTAATAGCGTTCAAGATATATTCTTTATTTCTTCCAACAATCACAGGAAAAGCACCTTCTTCTGCTAATAAGGCAACGATACCTCCTCCGATCCCTCTTGATCCACCAGTCACTATAATTATCTTGTCTTTTATATCTAAATTCATATTACAGATTATAAATTTTTATGGCATTCTGACCAAAAATTTGAGCTTTTGTTTCAATTGAATGATTTTCAAGATAATCAAAAATTAAATCATATACTTTTTTATAGTTTGCTGCAAGTAAACAGACTGGCCAGTCCGAACCAAATAGAATTCTGTTAGGACCAAAAGATTCAAAAATTATATCTATGTAGGGTTTAAAATCATTGTCATTGAAAATGTAGTTATTAGTTTCGGTAACTAAACCTGAAAGTTTACAAGACACATTTTGATTTTTAGCCAGTTCCACAATATTTGATTTCCATAACTCATCCATTGAATTAGAGATACTAGGCTTAGCAATATGATCTAAAACAAATTGTTGGTTTGGAAATTTTTTAACTAAAGTGATGGCTGCTGTCAGCTGACTTGGATAAACAAGAATATCATAAGTAAGATTATGCTTAGCAAGTTTACTTATTCCTTTTTGTACATCCCTTCGAAGTAAATAATCATCTTTTTCTGCTTGAACTATATGTCTTAATCCCTTTAAAAAAGGGTTTTTCATATAATAATCAAGGCGCTTCTCTAAATTTTCTGAAGTTAAATCAAGCCATCCAACAACTCCTTTAATAAATTTATTTTTTTCGGCACAGTTTAATAAAAAATCTGTCTCCTCCTCCGATTGATCAGCTTGAACTGCAATACAACCATCTACTCCATTCTTTTCTAATAACGGCTTTAAATCTTTGGGAAGAAAATCCCTCCTAATAGCCTCCATGGAAGCATCTATCCAAGCATCTTTAATTGGATCATAGTTCCAAAAATGTTGATGACTATCTATAATCATTTGTAAGCCTTACATATTTGTTTTGAAACCCCTAAACCATCAATACCTAGTTCTATTACATCACCATCTTTTAAATAACGAGGAGGATTTAATCCTAAACCAACTCCAAAAGGAGTTCCAGTTGAAATAATGTCACCAGGTAATAAAGTCATAAATTGACTTATATAGCTAACAACTTCTTGTATATTAAATATAAAATCGGATGTATTACTATTTTGCATTTCCTCTCCGTTTAATTTTAGCCAAAGATTTAAATTATTTGGATCACCTATTTCGTCGGGGGTTGCTATGAAGGGTCCGATTGGTGCAAAAGTATCACAACTTTTTCCTTTCACCCATTGCCCAGAACGTTCCAATTGATAAGAACGTTCACTTACATCATTATGTAAAACATAACCAGCTATGTGACTTAAAGCGTCTTTTTCACTAACATAAGATGCTTTATTTCCAATTACTATTGCTAACTCAACTTCCCAATCTGATTTCTCACTTCCTTTAGGTATAATAATTGGATCATAAGGTCCAATAATAGCAGAACTGGCTTTAAAAAAAAGAACTGGTTCCTTTGGCACATCCATACCACTCTCCTCTGCATGCTTTGAATAATTTAAACCTACACATACAATTTTTGAGGGACGTATTATTGGAGGACCCAATCGAATATTATCATGTAATTGTGGACATGAATTTTGATTTTTTTCTAACCAATTATTTAATTTTTCTATTCCTTGGTTACCAAAAAAATGTTCATCATAATCTTTTACAAATCTTGATACATCTATTTTCGTTCCATCAGACAACAATACGCCTGGTTTTTCTTTATTGATTTCTCCAAATCTAATAAGCTTCATAATTTATTATTTTGAGTTAAGAGTTATATAGCCTCCATCAATTCCATAATTGGACCCTGTGATAAAACTAGCTTCATCAGCACATAAAAACAGTGCCAAATCAGCAATTTCTTGAGGTTTACCCATACGACCAATTGGTTGAGTTTTGGAAAGTTTTTCAAACATTTCTTTTTCTTTTCCAGCGTAATTTTTTTTAATAAAACCTTCAACAAAAGGTGTATGGACACGTGCAGGAGAAATGCAATTACAACGTATATTATCTTCAATATAATCTTTTGCAATTGAGTATGTCATTGTCAGCACTGCCCCTTTGCTCATTGAGTAAGCAAATCGATCGGCAATACCTACAGTTGAAGCAATTGAAGCAATATTTAAAATTACTCCTCCCCCCTTATTTTTCATTAAAGGAATGCAGGCCTTAGAACAATTATAAACGCCTTTTATATTTATATTATATAATCTATCTAAATCTTTTTCTTCACAGTGTTCAATATTTCCAACATGTGCTATTCCGGCATTATTGATTAAAATGTCAATCTTTTCTGTTTCGATAATATTGTGAATAATTTCATTAACGTTTAGTTGATTTGCAACATCACATTTATGAGCTGTAGCTTCTTTCCCTTTCTTGCTAATTTCATGAGCGGTCTCATTTGCAGCTTCTATATTAAAATCTAAAATATGCACTTTAGCATCCTGTTCGGCAAAGGTTAAGGAAATGGCTTTTCCTATACCACTTCCACCGCCTGTTACAATTGCAACTTTATTTTTTAAACTAAATTTTGTCATTGGTATTTAATTTTGCTTTTTATATTCCTTTAATATTTTTTGTAGATATTTTGATCTATGTTTTGATTAAATATATAGAAAAATTAAAAACTACCTACCACCCATCCACCGCCGTGTGAATAAAAAACAACTGGCAACTTATTGTTTATTGGTAGATTAGGGTAATATATATCTAGATATAAATCTTCTTCCGGAGTGGTCTTATATACAATATTTAATTTTTGCGTTCCCTTAGTTTCTAACTTTGGAATCTCAATATTGCTATATTCTAATAAAGATAATTTCTCATCTGCATTGCTATCCAAATGACTCAAACGCTTCCATTTTTGTTTTGCTTCGGATTTTTCTACAAAACCATTCTTGTTTTTATCTAGTCTGGTAATTTCTCTTTTTTCATATAGTGCAGCATAAGGATGCTTATGACTCGATTTTATTTTCTCTTGCGCCTTTAAAGACAACGACACCATTAATACTGCAAATACAATTAGAGTTTTTTTTATTTTTTAATCTGCTCAAGTTTTATGCTTTCGCTCTATCTTTATTCATAAGAAAGAATCCATAGATCAAAATAATCACAAACGATATAAAAGGAATGTAAAAAGCATAATTAATACTTTGTGTAGCATCTGACACTAAGCCTTGAATTGGAGTGAGCACTGCACCACCTAAAATTGCCATAACCAATCCTGAACTTGCAATTTTTGTATCACTTCCCAATCCAGAAATTGCCAAACCATAAATCGTTGGATACATTAACGACATACAGCCCGATATTAAAACCAACGAATAAACACCTATATAACCTCCGAAATAAATAACACATGCCGTAGCCATTAGAGCTAAGATGGAAAGACCAACCAATAATTTAGTGGGTTTAATATACTGCATTAACCAAGTACAAACAAAACGTGAAGCCATAAAAAGCACAAGAGAAGCCAAATAATAGTTAGATGCATTTTGCTCATCTAATTGCAATTCTTGCATCACATATCTTATGGTAAATGACCATACTCCGATTTGAGCACCTACGTAAAAAAATTGTGCTACGATTCCCAAAAGGTATTTTTTATTCTTTACAAGTCTTTTTATCGTGTTTCCAACTTTTAAATCTTGAGAAGCATCCGACGCTTTGGGCATTTTAACAATATATATAACTATCCAAAGTAATATCAACAGAACTGCAACAGCAACATAAGGCCCCATAACAGCATTTAATTCTTCAGATTGAATCTGGTCTAATACTTCCGCACTCATATTATTTCTTTCTTCTTCACTAGCAGAATTCAGATGAGATAAAATATAAATCTTACCTAAAATAATACCAATAATAGACCCTATAGGATTGAAGGATTGCGCCAAATTCAGACGACGTGTAGCCGTTTCTTCCGGACCCATGGCGATTATATATGGGTTCGCCGTCGTTTCCAAAATTGCCAATCCACCGGCCAGAATAAATAACGCAGTTAAGAAATGCCCATATACCATTGTATTGCTGGCTGGGTAAAACAACATGGATCCTGCTATGAACAAGCCTAATCCTAATAAGACCCCAGATTTATATGAAAATCGTTTGATATATAAGGCTGCTGGAATCGCCAAGCAAAAATAAGAACCATAGAATGCAATTTGAATCCATGAAGTTTGAAAATCGGTCATACTCATGATCCGCTTAAAAGCGGCCAATAAAGTGTCCGTCATATTATTTGCCAAACCCCAAACAAGAAAAAGACTGGTGATTAAAATAAAAGGAGTTCTCGAAAATTTTTGTGTTTGACTCATGTTTTAAGTTAATTATCCAACTAAACAATTTGGTCCTACTGGCTCAAATGTTTTATATGTAATTACAAACTCTTGATGTCCTAAATCCTCTGAAACCGTTTGCTTACCTGATGCTGTATCTAATATTTTTTGATATATTTCTTCTGAAACCTCTTCTAACGTTGCGTTAGAATCAAAAATTTTCCCTGCATTCACGTCCATGTCGTCAGACATTCTCTTGTAGGTGTCTGGGTTTGCACAAACCTTAATCACTGGCGATACGGCAGAACCAACTACTGACCCTCGACCCGTTGTAAAAAGTATCATATGACAACCCGATGCTATAAGTTCGGTTATTTCAGCATTATCATTGATATTAGGAAATCCAAATCTAGGTTCTCCATCTGGAACTACATCTAATAAGAATAATCCTGATTTATTGGGTACATCTCCTGGTTTTATCAAACCAGAAATTGGCAGACTTCCACTTTTGCTATACGCTCCTAATGATTTTTCTTCAATTGTACTCAAACCACCATCTGCATTTCCTGGAGCAAAACTTCCATGCCCCATAACGGTATAATATTCTGCCGCTTTGTTTAACGAATTTTCAATTTCAGTTGCTAATTCTTTATTTTCAACACGGTTTAAAATATTATCAGTGCAACCTATCATTTCTCCTGTTTCTTCAAAAATTGCAGTGCCTTTGTTCTGTACCAATTTATCGAATGTTAGCCCTACAGCTGGATTGGCTGAAATACCACTAGTAGCATCAGATCCACCACAAATGGTTCCTACAATTAAATCTTCTACCCCCATTTTTACCTTAGGCGTATCGTTTAATTCTTTGATGGTGTTTTTAATCCATTCTTGTCCTTTATCGATTGTTTTTTTAGTTCCTCCACACTGTTGAATAACTAAAGTTTCTACGAGTCTGCCAGACGCTTTTACATCCTTAGCAAGTTTTATTCTATTAAAACTTTCGCATCCCAATGAAACTATTAATACAGCACCAACATTGGGGTGTGTACATAAATTTGTGAGTACTTTATTAGCATGGCTATTTGGATAACAACCTCCGAAACCGACAACCTGAACGTCATCTTTTCTATATGGTAGTGCTATTTCAGACGCAACGAAATGGGCGCATTCTACAAGGTATGCAATCAATGTTAAATTACGAATTCCTTTTTTACCATCTTTTCTTAAATATCCTTGAAATTCCATATTAATTAATTTTATTTGGTTGATTTTCTAATGTATAGGTGGGAATAAAATCACTCTTAATATTATGGATATGCACATGTTCTCCTTTTTTGATGTCTTGTTTAGCACTTCCAATAGACACATTGAATTTAATGACATTTTCACCTTTTAAAATGTTTCTACTGGCTATTTTATGACCGAGCATAATAGACTTCTCAATAGTATAACTACTATCTTTATAAGATAAGACTTCCCCTGATTCAATATTTCTACAGGCAACGAAAACATTGTCGTTTTCTGAAAGTTGAAGGATTTTTTTAGAATTTCCCATATTTCAAATAAGCTTTTTGTGGGTCGACTCCATTTAGAATGGCAGTTCTAACCAAATTTTCTGTTCTTAATATCTCTTCTGTTTTCGTAGTAACTTCTTCTGCTAACTGGGCAGGAATAATTACGGTACCATCTCTGTCTGCCAATATATAATCACGAGCAAAATCAAAAAGGAAAAAGAATTGGTTTTTATTGAATTAAAAAATCTATGTTTTCATCGAATATTGCATCAATCCATATTATAGTCTTCCACTGATCTAATTCCTGTACTATACCATATTTATAATCCTTATCAGGTTCAAGTATTTGTTTATTTATCATAACCTTTGGATTTACTATACGGATATTATTTAAAATAATTGCTGGTTTCCAAGCTGGTTGATTTGGATTTGCTAATAATTTTCCTTCCAATATTCCGTTTTTTAATTCATTTACCACATAAGCTCTTTCTGCGGCTTCATAAAATACTTTATTATTATATTTTAGTTCCATTTTTGGTGGATTTAACCAACTTTTGGCAAGGGGAACTAATTCTTTAGGTTTGTTTTCAGTCATTCCGTGTAACATTATTCTGCTTTTTACACGTTCATCCATATAGTAATCTTTCCATTGGGTAAAAGTGGTTAGATTAAAATGTGATGCTCTATCATTTGTTTCTACCCATCGACCATCTCCTGGTAATTGTGTTACTGGCCAATGATTCCACCAACCATAAATACTAGGGACGGAGTCAGGATGATAATTTTCTCCTAAAGCGGCAGAATAAGATCGAAAAAATGGTGAGTCATATTTACCTTCAGCAGATTCAAAAGGTTCTGGAGAAATAATATAGAAGGGTTTATACTTGCTTTTTAGATTAACTACGTGAATGTTAGCTTTTTCTGGTTTTTTCATTTCTATAGGTAAATTATTTCTCCAGGAATACTGATGGATTTCTCCATCCATATTAACTAATATAATTTCTGGATCATTTATTACTTCATCTGGGTGTTGCCCAGGAGATAATAAGACTATAGATTCTTCCCAGTCGTGTTTTCTGAGAGGATTGGAATAATATAAATCAATTTTTCTAATTCCTATTCCATCTGGATATATGATGTAATATTCATCTGCCCATTCACCACGTCCGTCAATGTCTTTTGCAACAAAATTATAATCTGCATCTATAAGACCATATCTCCAGTGCACAACAGTTCTAGCTGGACTATTTTCTATAATCCTCACATGACTAAAACGTGCTTCTCTATCCATTAAAGGTTCTGCGCTACTTGTTACGTCTGGTCCCCATGTTTCAGCCCATTCATTAGTATACCAGATTCCATTTTCAGTAACCCAGCATGGAACAAAACTGGTACCTCTCCAAAACACTAGTCGACAGTTGTTTTCAGAAAAGCGTATTAAAACATCTGGATAATCTCCAACTCGCCAGAGTCGATCCCATTGTTTGGTATAATTTAGTCTAGTATAGTTTGCTCCAAACTCACCAATTCCTGGTGGACCACTTGGTAATACACGAGGTTGAAGCGTAACATTTGGTAATGGTAATTGATTCTCATATAATTTTTTAATTTGTTTTGTACTAAGTGAATTTCCATATAAATAAACTTCATCGATGATAGTCCCACCATTCTTCAAGGATAGCATTTCTACCTATGGTTAATTTATTATTAAATGTTCTTCTTAGAACTGGACTATTTTCAATTTCTTTAATTTTTTTATCATTTAAATATAGTGATGATAATCCATTTTGATTAACAACTAAACTAACCATAACCCATTCTTTTAGTGGTAATCTAGGACCATCAATTTCTATCCAGTTAATGGGTTGTCCAAATCAAAAAACACCTTCTTTTTCATTTATTCTTAAATCAAAAACTGGACAACGAAACCAAGGATAAGCTTCAAGCATTACCCAAGCTGTGATAGTAAAATTATTAGGGAGATTTTGTCCAAATTTATCTCTTTTAATGTAACTGGTATATCCATCTAACCAAATAGCATTTCCTCTAACGCCGGAAACTGAATCATAAAATCCTAATAATTGATCTGTTTTGTTAGTTGTATTTTCACTAACTAAAGTATTCTTGAATTGGTCAAATGACCATTTTGAAATTAATTCTTGTGCTTGGATCCTAATTAATAAGAATCCAAAACCAATAATTAATATAATCTCTTTCATGGTTATATAAAATAATAATTTATCAATATTTAATCTACAACTTTTTAAACAAAAAATCCTTTTAATATTTTTTTAAAATATTTTTATCTACCAAAATCATCTTGAACTCTTACTATATCGTCTTCATCACTTGGAGCGTTTTTATCTATATTTTGCTGCTATATTGGAACTATAGAAATACCCGAAATATTTTCTTACGATATTAAAATTAAAATATTGATATAATGATTTTAAATCATAAATTTGATAACAACATAAACCATTTAAATATGAGAATGATACTCTTTTTCTGTATTGCAGTATCTATTGTTCTTTTTTCTTGTACAGAAAGAGATAATAAAGAAAAAGAAGATATTTTTTTTAAAGAAAATAGTGCACAATGGATTCAGGATAGTAGAAAATTACCAGAAATTGATTCCTTATTCTACTTAGAAGACCCATCTCCTCTTTTTCGAAAAGAGTTTAGTGTAGATAAATCCATTAAAAATGCAAAACTTTACATTACTTCCGCCGGTTATTACATTGCCACAATAAATGAAAAAAGAGTAGGAAAAAATGTGCTAGATCCAGCATGGACTGACTACACAAAAAAAATATACTATAGTGAGTACGATGTTACTTCACTCATTAAAAATGGTGAAAATTGTTTGGGCGTATCCCTTGGAAATGGTTTTTACAATCCTCTTCCACTTAAAATGTGGGGTAGAATAAATTTAAGAGAAAAAATGAACGTGGGTAAACCTAGCTTCATATCAAAATTAATTATTACATATAACAATGGAAAATCCATAGAAATAGTTTCTGATTCCTCATGGAAATATGCGTATGGACCAATAATAAAAAACAGTGTTTATATAGGTACATACTATGATGCAAGAAAAGAAATAAAAAAATGGAGTGCTACAGGTTTTGATGATAAATCATGGAAAAATGTGCAAGTAAGCGATTCTCCTGGCGGAAAGCTTGAAAAAGCCTTCTTCCCACCCGTTCAAATAACTAAAGAGATAGTCCCTAAAGATATCTATTCTTCTGGACCAGGAGTATGGGTTGTTGATATGGGTGAAAATTTTACTGGTACCTACAAAATAAAAATATCTGGAAACACAGGTGATACCATTACTTTTAGATTTGGTGAAAGAATTTATAACGATGGAACACTGAATACTATGACTGCTGTAACTGGCCAAATCAAAAATAAAGGTACTGGCGGTCCAGGAGCTCCTGAAATTGCATGGCAGA
>LWDU01042841.1_pt1 | contig 12381 bp, 11 predicted proteins | sample 727161 | NCBI WGS metagenome assembly LWDU01 (sample SAMN04566230, study PRJNA314399) | hydrothermal vent metagenome | isolation source: deep sea hydrothermal plume seawater | place: Mexico: Gulf of California, Guaymas Basin | collected 2004-07-11 | reverse complement strand
ATTATTTTCAAAAGACGAGAATACTTTGATTTCAGCTAAATTATTAACTTGAGAGAAATTATTATCTACAGTAATATTGACATAATTCCAGTTCTCCAAATTAACTAGACTATTGATGTACTCTTCAATCAAAGTTGCCTTTATATCCCTTTCAAATAACTTTCTATCCATGGGCTGGAGTTGTTCCCAATACTTACCTAAAGCAAGCTCAGCACTGTATTCAAAGTCAATATATGGAATAATTTTCTTTTTAGTAAGGCTGAGTGCACTAAAAAAAGTGTTATCACCTGCAGTATGTAGATCTATAAATGAGCAGAGTATATCACCAAGAATAGCCTCGGCTTGTTCTACAGGTAAGTCTTTAGCATCCTTGGGAGAAATTGACGGGCATGAATTAGAAGCAAAGATGATTCCGATAAAAGAGATATTGATCAGGAATGCCTTTAAAATATTAAGGACTATTTTCATGCAGTTATTGTACTATATTTAAGCGTTAATTGATTGAAATGAAAAAACAAAATATTACACTTAAACTTAAGAATATGAGCAAGAATTCGGGCGTCTATAAGATGCTGGATCAAAGTGGCAATGTTATCTATATTGGTAAGGCTAAGAATTTAAAAAATCGAGTTTCTCAGTATTTCATTCAGTCAAGCCAAAACAGCAAAATACGAGCGCTCCTAAAAAATATTTACGATTTTTCAGTCATTGTTACAAAAACTGAAACGCAAGCACTTTTATTAGAAAACGATCTGATTAAGCAATATAAGCCTAAATATAATATATTACTTAAAGACGCTAAGAGTTATCCATATATTTATATTAGTAATGACAAACATCCCCGATTAGGCCTATATCGAGGTAAAAAAAATAAAAGTTACGAATACTTTGGTCCTTATCCATCAGCTCATGTTGCTCGAGATGCTTTGGCATTATTAAAGAAAATATTCAAAGTCAGGCAATGCACCAATAGTTTTTATCGGTCTCGTTCAAGGCCTTGTTTAGAATATCAGATAGGCCTTTGTAGTGCGCCTTGTGTTGGAAAAGTTTCTGATGTGAAGTATACACAAGATGTTGAAATGGTAAACCTTTTTTTGAATGGTAAGAGTGGTAAGCTACTTAATCAAGTCTCACAAAAAATGAAACAGGCGTCGATTGATCTTGATTTTGAAGCTGCTGCAAATTATCGTGATCAGTTGATTGGTCTGCGTACAATTCAGGAAAGACATGGCTCCCAATTTAGTTCAGATATGGATGTTATCAGTATCATACAAGAGTCAAATATTCACTGTATTGAAGTAATTTTTGTTCGCTCAGGAAAACAAATAGGTAACGAAAGTTTTTTTCCAAAAAATGCGAAGGATGAGACATGTGAAAAAGTTTTGAGCGCTTTTTTGCCTTTATATTATTTAGGGAAAAGTACGCCTAAGCAAATCATTCTTAGTCACAAATTGGAAGACAAGGCATTAATAGCATCTGCCTTGTCAACTAAATTAATTCAGTCTCCAGGTATTGATAAGAAGCTTTTTTTAGAAATTGCAACACTCAATGCCAAGGAAAATTTAAAGCAGCATTTGTTGTCAAGTTTCACCAAGAAGAAACAACTTGAGTGTATTCAGAAGACCTTGGCACTTCCTAATCTTCCAGAGGTTATGGAATGTTTTGATATTAGTCATACAATGGGAGAGGCGACTACGGCTTCATGCGTTGTTTTTGAAAAAGGATTACCAAAAATCAGTAAGTATCGACAATTCAATATCAAAGATATTAAACCAGGGGATGACTATGCAGCTATCAATCAGGCGGTTTATCGTCGCTATTCAGGTCTACTTAAGTCTAAAAAAGCTATGCCTGACATTGTTTTTATTGATGGTGGTTTGGGTCAACTTAACCAAGCAGTAATGGTAATGAATTCTATTGGAATAGAATCAATACAGCTTGTAGGAGTTTCTAAGGGTGATGGTAGAAAAGCAGGCCTTGAAACCCTAATCACAATTGAAAATGATAAGGTTAATCGAATTAATTTAGCTCCACATGACCCTGCATTGTTACTGATTAATCATATTCGGGACGAATCTCACCGATTTGCAATTAAAAACCATCGGCATAAAAGAGCTTTAAAGCGAAACACCTCACCCCTCGAAAATGTTAAAGGTATTGGCGTAAATAAACGCAGAGCTCTGTTGAATTATTTTGGTGGGCTACAAGAAATCAAAAATACCAGCATTGATGAGTTACAAAAAGTAGTTGGCATTAATCTTAAATTGGCGACTAAAATACAAGAAACATTAAAGAGATAATTAGTTCAATGCCAGTAATTTATTTACTTATAGTCGCCATCATCGTGAGTTACGTTATTTGGGTTTTTAATACTCGAATTTTGAGAAAGACTTTGTCATTATATAGGGTAACCTTTTGGGTCTTAGTGGCAACGGTAACAGTACTTGCACTATTTTATTATGGTTCAGTTCTATTTGAGGATTTCTGATTCTTACTTGAAAGGATTAATGTGTTGAGGTGCTTTGTGTTGGCAATTATTCGATTAGTTGCATTAACAATAATAGATAATTGAGATACCTCCCATATTGGCAAATCTCTCATATGGTCACCCATGTAATCAAAATTTCTCTCACCAAAACGTTGAACTAGGGTTTCTGCCTTATTATGACTTGATAAGTTAAAGTCCTTATTACTTGCTATAACATCATCAAAAAGCTTTAGATGTTTGGCCACAGCAAAAGCATAATTTTTGTGGGATGCAGTTGCAAGAACAATTTTACAGCCTTGTTTTTTTCTTTGTAGAATGTAGCTTATGACACTTTGATTGTATGGCAATTCAGGGATGTTTATTTCGAACCTCCTTACCAGTTGATCTTTTAGATAGCCTTTTCCTTTCCATAACCAACAAAAGTAATGAAAAACCAACCAAGGTTTTCTCACTAAAACCCCTAGAGAAGATAAAAACAATAGATCTGTTTCAATAAGTGTGTGGTCAAGATCAACAACTAACGGAGTAGTATTAGTTTCCATTATCTAATTTACTCCATTGATCATATAGCATTTCTAACTGACGTTCCATTTCTCTTAATTTAATAGTTAAGTTTTGAGCATCCGGATTTTGATAAAAAGTAGGATCTGAGAGAAGTTTTTGAGCCATTAAGATTTCATTTTCTAAGTTTTCAATCTTTTCGGGTAAGGAATTTAATTGTTGCTGTTGATTATAAGAGAGCTTTTGAGGTGTTTTGTGTGTTTTCGGATTTGATGGTTGAGTTTTTTTGTTATTCTTGGCATTTAATTTATTATTTTTTTGATCCATGTAGTCGTCATAACCACCAACATATTGTTCAATAATTGCATTACCTTCCATGACGATAGTTGAACTTACGATGTTGTTCAAAAACGTTCTATCGTGTGATATTAGTATAACTGTGCCAGAATAATCCACCAACATCTCTTCTAGAAGTTCAAGTGTTTCAACATCTAAATCATTGGTTGGTTCATCGAGCACGAGAAGGTTGGCGGGTTGAGATAAGATTTTAGCTAACATTAACCGATTTTTTTCGCCACCAGAAAACATTTTAATGGGAGCCATTGCTTGCTTTCCTGTAAACAAAAACTGGCGTAAATAACCAATCACATGCTTACTTTTACCATTAACATCAATGTAATCTCTACCTCCAGAAACAAAATCCATTGCCTTCATATTAGGGTCAAGTGATTCACGCATTTGGTCAAAATAAGCTAATTCGATTTTTTTAGATCTACGAATACTACCTTTGTATGGTTGAAGTTCGCCCAATAGAAGTCTAATTAGGGTGGACTTCCCAGAACCATTACCTCCAATAATACCAATTTTATCACCCTTCAAAACTAGTAGCGAAAACGCCCTGACTAGTTCTAATTTTCCAATCTGATAACTAATTTTTTTGACTTCAAAAACAATTTTTGAAACTCGCTTCTCATTTTCTAGTGTGTGAATTTTTATATGGCCTTGTTGTTTCCGACGATTGATATATTGTTTGCGCAATTCTTGTAGTGCTCTAACACGACCTTCGTTACGAGTTCGTCTTGCCTTTATTCCTTGGCGTATCCACGCTTCTTCTTGAGCAAGCTTTTTATTGAGTCTAGCATCCCCAAGCTCTTCAGCATTAAGTAAGCTCTCTTTCCGTTTTAAGTAGTCTAAGTATCCACATGCAAATATTGATAACTTTCCACGATCAAGGTCGAATACCTTGTTAGCTATGCCTTTAACAAAGGAGCGGTCATGACTTATTAGAATTAAACTGCCATGAAAGTTTTTAAGAATCTTTTCTAAATCTAGAATTGCTGTAATGTCCATATGGTTTGTTGGTTCATCAAGTAAAAGCAGGTCGGGTTCTTGAACAATCGCTTGGGCAAGCATAACGCGTCTTCTCCAACCTCCTGAAAGTGTTGTAAGTTTAGCAATTGGGTCGAGTTTGAATCGGTTTAAAATTGCTTCAATTTTGTGTAAATAATGCCAAGCATCTTTCTGCTCAATTAATTCTTGAAGAGACGAGCTTTCTTCAATTTTGCCATCATGAAGAGACTGGTGATATTTTGCAATGAGTTTTCCAACATCCCCAAGGCCTTGGGCGACAATATTAAATAAGGAATGCTCAATATCTTGGGGAGGGTATTGCTCCAAAAAACTTATAGTAGTATTGTTTTTAATTTTTAAGTTTCCATCGTCAGCATAAATCATGCCAGCTAACAACCTCATGAAGCTAGATTTTCCTTCACCGTTTCGACCAATAAGAGCTATCTTGTCTCCTTTCATAATAGTAGCATTGACATTATCTAAAATAATTTTTTCAGAAAATCGTAAAGAAATATTGTCTAAGGTGATAAGTGGCATACGTTAAAATTTAAACTTTAAATATCGACTGTTTGAATGCGTTATTTTATTCAATTTGCACTCTTACTTTTGCTTTTTCAAACCTCCTTTGCTGAAAGTATTGAAGCAAAAGACTTTGAATCACTTGATCAAGAAAGGCGCTATCACGCTTTAATAGAAGATATTCGCTGTCCAGTTTGTCAAGGTCAAAGTATTGGTGGCTCGAATTCAAGTTTAGCAAAGGATTTGCGTGAACAGGTTCGTCAAATGATACTTAGTAACAAATCAAACAAAGAAATCTATCAGTTTATGGTTGAGCGTTACGGCGATTTTGTAGTATTCAAACCACCAGTAAACTGGAAAACCTATTTACTTTGGTTTACACCAATAGTTTTTTTAGTTTTTTGCTTCATCTATTTAGTTCGAGCAACTACAATAAAAGACGAGATAGTAACTGATTCATCAGTTGACATTGAGAAAGCAAAAAGATTATTAAAGTAAATTAATTTTGAAAAACTAGAGGTTACATTAATATTGTTTTATGGGAATAATAGAAGAAACAACAAAACAATGAGAATAAAGTGAACGAACAAGACGAAAACAAACTGATAGCAGAAAGAAGATCTAAATTAGCTTCACTAAGAGAAGAAGGCAATCCATTCGTTAATGATTTTAAGCCAAAAGATCTAGCTCAGAATCTTCATGAGGAATTCGATGAAGTCTCAAACGAGGCACTTGAAGAGGGTAATAATGGAGTTTCGGTTGCAGGACGAATAATGCTTAAAAGAATAATGGGCAAGGCAAGTTTTGTACAGTTGCAAGATTCGTCAGGGCAAATACAGCTCTTTATTACTCGGGATGAGTTGAACGACGGTTTTTATAATGATCAATTCAAAAAATGGGACATTGGTGATATTGTTGGTGTTACAGGTGTTCTATTTAAAACTAAGACAGGAGAGTTATCAGTTCGTGTTAATGATATAAAATTGTTGACAAAATCATTGAGACCTTTACCTGACAAGTTTCATGGTTTGTCTGATCAAGAGACAATTTATCGTCAGCGTTATGTTGATTTGATTGTGAACGAAGATTCTCGTAAGGTTTTTCAACGTCGATCTCAAATAATTGCCTATATTAGACAATTCTTTATTAATAATGATTATTTAGAAGTAGAAACACCAATGATGCAAGTTATCCCCGGAGGAGCTAGCGCCAAACCTTTTGTCACTCATCATAAAGCCTTGGATTTGGAATTATTTTTACGAATTGCACCTGAACTATATCTTAAACGTTTGATTGTTGGTGGTCTAGAGAGAGTATTTGAAATAAATCGTAATTTTAGGAATGAAGGTTTATCTACTCGCCATAACCCTGAATTTACAATGATTGAGTTTTATCAGGCTTATGCAACTTATCATGACTTTATGGACCTTACTGAGAGCTTACTGAAAGGTATAGCGAGTGATGTTTGTGGGTCAACCAAAATTTACTACCAAGGTGATGATTTTGATTTTTCAAAGTCTTTTGATCGTTTGAGTGTATTTGATTCGATTTTGAAATACAATCCTCAATTAAAGGCTAATGATTTGTCTGCAGAAAGCGCCAAAAAAACTGCTAAAAAGTTAGGTATACATCTTAAAGATGGTTGGGGCTTAGGCAGGATTCAAATTGAAATCTTTGAAGCAACGGTTGAAGAAAAATTAATTCAACCAACCTTTATTACCCAATACCCAACTGAAGTTTCTCCCTTAGCTAGGCGCAACGATGAGGATCCGTTTATAACTGACCGATTTGAGCTTTTTATTGGTGGTAGGGAGATTGCTAATGGTTTTTCTGAGCTCAACGATGCAGAAGATCAAGCTCAAAGATTTCAGGACCAAGTGAAGGAAAAAGACGCTGGTAATGATGAGGCAATGCATTATGATGCTGATTATATTCGTGCTCTAGAGTACGGTATGCCACCTACTGCAGGTGAGGGGATAGGAGTTGACCGATTGGTTATGTTTTTTACTAATTCTCCTTCCATCAGAGATGTGTTATTGTTTCCGCATATGAGGCCTGAATAGACATGATAAATGACAGCTATTGTTTTCTAGTGTTATCAAACTTAGTATTAATAACTAAAACATTACTTATATGATTCCTGTCTTAACACTAGATGGTCCTAGTGGTGTTGGAAAGGGCACTGTGGCAAGTATTATTGCGCAGAAACTTGATTGGCATTTATTAGACTCTGGTGCCATTTATCGAGCATTCGCAATAGTGGCACGCGATAATGATATTAAAATTGATGATATTGACGGTTTATTGAAACTTGCAAACAATTTTGATATATCCTTCAAACTCAATTCTAATCATGAACCACTTAATGTTTACCTAAACAATGTTGAGGTGTCCTCTGAATTGCGAACTGAAAAAACTGCTGCATTGGCTTCGCAGTTTGCAAAGATTGAGTCTTTAAGAAAGGTGTTATTAGTAAAACAGAGACAATTTAAAAAATTACCTGGACTGGTCGCCGATGGTAGAGATATGGGTACAGTGGTATTCTCAGATGCTCCTTTTAAGGTTTTCTTGACTGCTGAAGTCGAGGAAAGGGCAAAAAGGCGATTAAAACAGTTGCAAGAGACAGGCATTGCTGGTAACATTTCGCACACTTTGGTAGAGGTTCAAAAAAGAGACGAAAGAGACGCAAACCGTCAACATTCTCCATTGAGGCCAGCTGAAGATGCATTAGTCATAGATACAACAAATCTTACGATTAATGAAGTCATTGCAAAAGTAATGGCGCTAGTTAAAGCTTGAACGGTCAAGCTTTTATTTTTTTAACTAACCCGATATGAATTAAGTTTTAACCGTAATAGCTTAACAATTACCGGTCAACATCAAAACAATATGTCAGAATCATTTTCCGAGCTATTTGAAAACGGCGAAACTCAACAAAACGTAAAGCCTGGCTCCCTATTAATGGGAACAGTAGTCAGTATGAATCGCGAAAAAGCGATTATTAATGTTGGACTTAAATCTGAGGGTTTTATTTCATTAAACGAATTTAAAGATGTCAGGGGCGAGCTTGAAATCACTGAGGGTGATGTTGTTGAAGTAGCACTTGAATCTATTGACGACGGTCTTGGTCACACACTGCTTTCTCGCGAGAAAGCGAAACGCATTAAGATGTGGCAAGAACTTGAAGCAGCAATGCATTCTAAGGAAGTGGTTAGAGGTTTGGTTACAGGTTCTGTTAAGGGTGGTTTGACTGTTGATATTGGTGTTATTAAAGCATTTTTACCAGGCTCCCTAGTAGATGTAAGACCTGTTAAAGATTTTGATTCGTTACAAGGGGAAGAAATTGAAGCTCTCGTCATCAAGATGGATGAGGTTAGGAATAATATTGTTATTTCGAGAAAAGCCGTCATGCAAGAGGTTAACTCAGCAGACAGAGAAGCTTTAATTGAAACGCTTGCTACCGATAAGGAAGTCGAAGGTATTGTGAAGAACCTTGCTGATTATGGCGCCTTTGTTGATTTAGGTGGCGTTGATGGGTTGCTTCATATTACAGATATATCTTGGCAACGAGTTAATCATCCATCAGAAAGACTTTCAATTGGTGATAAGATCAAAGTCAAAATCCTTAGCTACGACAAAGAAAAAATGAGAGTTTCGTTGGGCTTAAAACAATTAACACCAAGCCCCTGGGATAAGATTTCAGAGCGCTTACCTATAGGAAAGAAAGTATCAGGAGTGGTCTCTAATTTAACCGATTATGGTGCCTTTGTTCGTATTGAAGAGGGTGTTGAAGGATTAGTCCATGTTAGTGAAATGGATTGGACAAATGCAAATGCTAGGCCTTCTAAGTTTGTCAAACTAGGACAAGAAGTTGATGTTGTTGTGCTTGATGTACAAGAGTCTAGGCATAGAATCTCACTTAGCATGAAGCAAGCAAAAGAAAACCCATGGGAAGCTTTCGAAGACAGTTATAATAAGGGTGACAATATAAATGTAACAGTCAAATCAATTACTGATTTTGGTTTATTTGTCGGACTCCCAGGTGGTATAGATGGATTAATTCATTTGGCTGATATCTCATGGGAAAAGCAATCAGCAGACCAAATTGTTTCTAACTACTCTAAAGGTCAAGAACTTGACGTTGTTATCCTTAACATTGATGCCGAAAAAGAACGCATTTCTTTGGGAATTAAGCAGCTTACATCAGACAATTTCTCTCTGTATGTTTCCGCAAACACTAAAGGCTCTATTATAAAAGGTTCTGTTAGAGAAGTTGACGCAAAAGGTGCTGTTATAGAGCTTGCAGAAGGCATCACAGGATACTTAAAAACATCTGAAATGTCACAAGATCGAATTAAAGATGCTTCGACTGTTCTAAAGCAGGGTGTTGAGGTTGAAGTAGCAATCACTCAGATTGATAGAAGAACTAGAAAGATTTCTCTTAGTATGAAGGCGAAAGAATTTGTAGAAGAGAAAGCAGCAATGGAAAATTACAATAAACAATCTACAGAAGCTAATGGTTCAACTCTAGGTGATCTATTAAAAGAAGCAAAAGATAAATAACTTACAATGATGAGGCTACTGTTCTCAATTACAGTGGCTGAATACATATGAAAAAAACGGACCTTATTGAAGTAGTTTCAAAGCAATCCAAGATTTCTCGTTCAGAGTCAAAGTTTTGTGTCGAGGTGATACTGGAAGAATTAACTTCGGCAATTGCTTCAGGAGAAGGAATTGAAGTACGCGGCTTTGGAGGTTTTTATAAAAGACATCGAAAAAGAAGAATGGGTATTAACCCTAAGACTGGTGAAAAAAACGAGGTAGCAGCAAAATTTGTCCCATTTTTTAAACCTGGAAAGTTCCTCAAAGAGTCTGTCAATAAAGGCTAATATGCGATTGATTATTGAACGTTTGTTCAGTATAATTTCTCGTTTTTATTAGGGTCGTTAGCTCAGTTGGTAGAGCACCGGACTTTTAATCCGATGGTCGAGCGTTCGAATCGCTCACGACCCACCATATTCTATAAGGCTTGCAGAGTGTAAGCCTTTTTTTGTGACATAAATCTTCGTATTTCGTGCAAATTTCGTGCACTTCTCGTGAAATTTAGAGTTTTTTCAGGCATATATGGTAATATTAAATTAAATAAATAACCAAAGGAGTACGAGTGTCTAAATTTTATGTAATGGGTAATTACACACCTAAAGCTTTGCAAGGTTTTATTAAAAACCCGAGTCAAGACAGAGCTGCGGCTGCTAGTGAACTTTCAAAAACAATTGGTGCAACATTGGCGTCTTTTGACATTGTTAGAGGACAATACGATTTTATTGCTGCCGTTGATGCGCCAAACTTTGAAAGTACTGCTGCACTCAAAATGGTTGTTGTAGCATCAGGGAATATCGAAAACCTCACCATTCTTGAAGCTGTGGATATGAAAAATATTGCAACTTTAGCTTCTACAGCAATGGCAGGTTATACACCACCTAGTTAATTCAAAAACTCTAAATTTCACACGTAACCCAGTAAGTTGTAGACGCTAGAGGAGAAAAATGAAACGCTACCACCCACTGCTTGTAAGTTTGCACTGGTTATTGGCTGTATTGATATTGTTTTCATTGTTTGTTGGTAGTAATATTTTGGCAGTTATGCCTAATGATAACCCTGACAAGATTGCAATACTTAAAGTTCATATTATCGCGGGTTTGGTTATTCTTGTTTTGATGTTGCTGAGACTGTTCGTTAGAATTAAAACGGGTAAGCCTGTGGCAATTGACACTGGCGATGTTTTCATCAATAAGACAGGTAAATATAGCCATATTTTAATATATGTATTGGTCTTCTTGATTGTAGGCAGCGGTTTAGGTACAGCCATATTGGCGGGTTTGTCAGATATTGTATTTTTTGGAAGTGGTGAAGCATTACCAGAAACTTTTGACGACCTACCACCTAGAATAGCACACGGCGTATTAACAAAGATTTTGATTGTAACTATAGCATTGCATTTCTTGGCAACGATGTGGCACCAATTTATCCGCAAAGAGAATGTATTTTCCAGAATGTGGTTTGGGAGGCGATAATAGTTAATTCGTTTACTCTTGATTCTCTTACTTAGAGTCGCTAAGTTTCCAGTTATCTAATTAGAGTTTTTTCAGAATTACATAAATGGAATCATCTTTTTCAATCTCCTCATATCTTTCCATTTCTAAAATATCAAAGTTGTTACATATAATATTTTTTATATTTTCTTCAGTGTGATAGTAAATTAATCGTCCAAGATGTTCCTCAATCTTGTCCCCATACCAAAAAGTGTGGCAGAGAATGCTCTCGTTCTCTAAAACTTGATATTGTCGTTTAAATGACTGAGAAAGTTCCTCATCAGTAAAGTAGTGTAGGACTTTATGAGAATAGATGCAGTCAAATTTCTTATTGGTGTCTATTGAAATAGCATCCAGAAAGAGTAAGTCAGAATCTTTATGTATGTCACGATACCTATCAATAAAAAGTTTTGAGTTGTCCGAACCTGTGACTTGGTATCTACGACTGAGAAGATCTAGGTCAGAACCCGGACCCATTCCGAGTTCTAGGACGGTTGAATTATAGGGTAAGTAATTATGTAATATTTCAATTAATTCCTGACCATCGTGACTCTCAGTCCTTGAGATATAGTCATTCACATTTTTTTCATTGTCGAAGTAATTCATAAATTTTGATTTTATAGAAAAGTCTTTATGACAATATGCAACTGTCAATTCAAGTACAAAAAATAATAATTTCACACCTAACCCAGTTTCCCCGATTGACTAGTTATTAAAAAGGGCTGGGCTAAATATCTAAAAAAGATAATACAACGTTAAAAAAATAATATAAACTTCTGTATATCCTCATTTATTTATGAAGGATTTTGTTTTTTATTTATTTAAGGAGAAATATATGAACTATTTGCCAAAGTCATTGGCTGTGGGCTTCGTATTGGCAACCTTTGCAGCATCTTCTGTGCTTGCAGCGGGAACACACCCAGTAACAGGCGAAGCATTGGCTGATGATCAGACATTTACATACAGTTTGTTGGATGAATTTACTACAGCAGATCCTCAAATGGTCGAAGATGTTTCAGGATCTTATTTTGTTCGTGACCTTTTTGAAGGCTTGATGAACCAGGACGCTGATGGTAATTTAATACCAGGTGTTGCTACTGGCTATTCAACCAATGAAGCTAAAGATGTCTATACATTTGCACTTCGTGATAATGCGAGATGGTCTGACGGTAATCCGGTTACTGCTCATGACTTTGTTTACGCTTGGCGTCGCCTAGCTGACCCTGCAACAGGTTCACCGTATTCATGGTTTGCTGACATTATGGCGCTCGAGAATGTCGGTGCGGTTATGTCAGGTGAACTAGGACCAGAGGCATTAGGAATTAGAGCGCTTGACAATCATACTCTAGAAGTGCGATTGACAGCATCGTTGCCGTATTTTGCTGCAATGACAACTCATGCTTCTACATTTCCAAGTCCTCAGTGGACAGT
>LWDU01034518.1_pt1 | contig 12385 bp, 12 predicted proteins | sample 727161 | NCBI WGS metagenome assembly LWDU01 (sample SAMN04566230, study PRJNA314399) | hydrothermal vent metagenome | isolation source: deep sea hydrothermal plume seawater | place: Mexico: Gulf of California, Guaymas Basin | collected 2004-07-11 | reverse complement strand
GACTTTTTGCCTAGACCATTCTCATTTTTAACTGATAAAAACAGAGTTGTGACTGAAGATAGGATTGTAGAATGGTTGTCAACTATAGATTTAATTAGGCAACAGACTGAAGCGGTTATATATGTTTTATCCTTCGCACCAATTACATCTTTGCCATCTACCCTATCCTACGAAGAGTATGTTGATACTCAAAAATGGCTAGAAAGACTAAACATGTATTTGGCAGAAAAAGTTGAAAAATTGACAAATGTACAAATAATACCCTTGGGACGTTTAGTAAATACAATCGGATCTAATAATTCAGATCCCAAAAAATATCATCAGTTAGGTAGAGCGCCATATAGTAATCAGTTGATAGCATCGATAGGTACAGAATTGGTTTCTAGAGAGCTTTCTGCACAAGGAAGAACATCTCGTGTCTTAGTGTTGGATTTAGATAATACTATTTGGGGTGGTGTTATAGGTGAGGATGGTTTAGAAGGTATTAAGTTAGACAATGATTATCCTGGAAATGTATATATCAAAATACAAGAGGCTATTAAGGCATTACGGGATAGAGGGATAGTTTTAGCTGTATGTAGTAAAAATGATGAGAAAAATGCTCTTAAGGTATTTCATAACCATGAATCCATGGTGCTTGTAGAAAATGATATTGTTGCATGGCGCATTAATTGGCTTACAAAGGTAGAAAATATTCGAAGCCTTAGTGAAGAACTTTCATTAGGTTTATCGTCATTTGCTTTTTTAGATGACTCACCATATGAGCGTGATGCAGTTAGTAGTGAATTGCCTGATGTTAACACAATTACTTGGCCAAATGATATTAGCGAACTTCCAAATATATTATTAGAGCATCCAATGTTACAGAGTGCGAAAGCAACGGATTCTGATAAAATTAGAACCAAGCAATATCATGCACGTAAGAAAATAAAAAAACTAAAAGAATCGTCGGATACGCATGAACAATATCTCTCTGAGTTGAAGATGAAGGTAACTTTGATAGATCAGTCTGAGAATCCTAGTGAACGAGTTTTGCAACTTATAGAAAAAACAAATCAGTTTAATACAACAACACGCCGCCATAAAAAAGATGATCTTCTTAATATGGTTAGTAATGGAGCAACTATATATTCAGTATCTTTAGAGGATAAATACAGTGAGAAAGAGACAGTTGGTGTTTTGATACTTGTTCCAAAAGATAATCAAATTATAATAGAGACATTTGTACTATCTTGTCGTGTACTTGGTAGAGATATTGAGAATTCAATCATAGGGTTTTGTATAAATATTTTAGATACGGTGGAGTATAGTGGCTTATTTGGTGAATTTATTCCTTCGGGGAAGAATACAGTTGCACAACAATCGTATTTGGATATGGATTTTGATGAAGTAAAAGGCGGTTATTTATGGAGAAAAGATGCCAAACAAGTTAAACTATCGCCGTGGATTGATATCAAGGAATTATAATGAGCGATTTTTTCAATAGAATAAATGTAAGATATGTTGATCATTTTGCCGTCACAACCAGAAATTTTAATGGTGTGGTGCAAGATTGGATGTCTATGCCTGGTAGTAAATTGCTACGCGGACCTGGTGAAAATATAAGGCAGAAAGTAAAGTATGCGTTTATTCAATTATCTAACGGTTCTACTATAGAGGTGTTATCACCACTTACAGAAGATTCTCCAATTACAAGTCATGTCTCTAATGGCGGGGGAGTTAATCATGTGTGTTTTGCGGTGGATAATATAAGTAATTCACTTAAGTTAGCAAAGAAAAATGGAGCTATTATAATTGTAGAACCTATTAAAGATGTTGCGTTTGACGAACGCTACATTTCTTTTATTATGCATCCAGATCATGGGTTAATTGAACTTGTAGAAACACAACCTTTATTTGATCAAAATACAGACAGTAGTCAACAATCAGTCGTTATCAATGATATTGATGGAAATATTGAAGAAAATGTGGTGGCAGTTATAAATAATATTTTCCCTGATACTAAAAATCTAACAAGGGAAAAGCTAGCCTATGGTTGCGTAGATAAATGGGATTCATTGGGACAACTACAAGTAGTTATGGCTATAGAGCAAGAATTTGATGTAAATATTCCAGTAGAAAGGGTTGTGTCGATGCATTCTTTTTTGGATATTGTGAATTTTTTAAGTGCTAAATAAGGTTTTGATATATTGTTGCGTTAATTTTAATTGTAGTTACTCATTTAGACTAAAGGTGTTTTGTCTAATACGATATTAGAAAATAGTGTAATAGATTTGGTTTGAGAATTATGATACAGGTTTGTATATGAAAATCCTTTTTACAGGTGGAGGCGGTGTTGGTAATGAGGCTATTTATCGCTTTTTACATAAACAATACGACCTTCATTTTGCTGATGCAGACCCATTAACGATATCCCCTGTGATTCCTGCTAAGTATCGTCATGCTATTCCTATGGCAAATGACCCAAGTTTTATTAGTGTAATTAATAAATTATGTGATAAATTATCGATAGATCTACTGGTCCCAGGTGTTGATGAAGAATTATTGAAAATTTCTCAGCTTGATAATATCAAATCTTTATTGCCTCAACATAAGTATATAGAGACTATGCTTGATAAATTTCAATGTGCCAAGGCATTAGAGATGCAAGGGTTGGACTATCCATTAACTGAAATTGCTTCTAATATTGACGAGAAAAGTAGTGATATTGCTTATCCTTGTATAGTAAAGCCTAGAAATGGAAGAGGTTCTAAAAATGTAAATATTATTCATTCATATAAACAATTGCAAGCATATTTAACTCTAACTGGAATTAAAAGTTCCGAAGTGGTTGTGCAAGAATTACTCGTTGGGCAGGAGTACACAGTATTAATGTCTGCTGATCAGAATATGAATTTAAAAGCAATTGTACCTGTAAAAGTTGATATGAAGCGCGGCATTACAATAAGGGCTCAATCGCATATAAATGATATTGTTATCAATAAGTGCCATGCAGTTCATGATGCAATTCCGGCACAAGGTTGCTACAATATTCAACTAATTTATACTAATGATGGAAGAGTAGTTCCCTTTGAGATTAATCCACGTGTATCTACTACTTTTTGTCTTGGCATAGCATCTGGTATTGATCCAATAAGTAATTTTCTAGATAATCAAAGAACCGATAAATTGTTGGGTTTTAATAATGTAAGGCTACAAAGAACATGGGTTAATAATTTTTATGATTTATAGAGCAAATTAACAATTAATTTTTAAAAAATAATGCATATGAACCAGAATATTAATAAAAAAGAGATGCGAATTGGGAAGCGATTAATTGGCGAGGGAAAACCATGTTTTGTAATTGCAGAAATAGGATCAAATCATAACCATGATTATGATTTAGCATTGCGCATGATTGATGCAGCAGCAGAAGCAGGTGTTGATGCAGTAAAATTTCAAACTTTCAAAGCTAGTAGCCACTATTCTAAACGAACACCTAGATTTGGACATTTTCAAAATATGGATACGTTTGATTTAATCCATAGTCTTGAAATTAACCGTGATTGGCATCTACCTTTAAAAGAGCATGCTGAGTCAGTAGGACTTGAGTTTCTAACATCTCCATGTGACAGCGAGGCAATAATAGAGTTAGATCAGCTAGATGTAGCAGCATTTAAGGTTGCATCGTTTGACTTGCCAGATCTCGTTTTAATAAAACAAATAGCTGAAACTGGTAGACCTATAATCTTCTCAACAGGAATGGCAAACTGGATGGATATACAGAATGCTATAGATGTATCACTCGCATCAGGTAATGAGCAAATTGCACTATTGCAATGTACTTCTCTTTATCCGGCTCCCGCAAATTTGAGTAATTTAAATTCAATAAGGGTAATGAGAGAAGCATTTAATGTTATTACTGGATATTCTGACCATACGCTAGGTGATCATGTATGTATTGCAGCTGTTGCATTGGGTGCAAATATTATTGAGAAGCATTTTACTATGGATAGAAGTCTTCCTGGTCCCGACCATTCTTTTGCAATTGAGCCACAAGAGTTAAAGCAACTGATGCAACGATTAAGAGAAGTTGAAAGTGCATTTGGTAATGGAAGTAAAAACGGACCTCAAGAGGAAGAAAAAGAAATGTATGAAAACGGTCGTCGTAGTATTCATGCTGCAATTCCAATACATGCAGGTCAAATAATTGAAAAGGACTCTCTTATTATTAAAAGACCTGGGTTAGGTATACCACCATACTTAATGGAACAAGTGATTGGTCGAACAGCTAAGCATGATATCCAAGAAGATGAGTGGATTACTTGGGATATGGTTTAGTAGGGTTATGATATTGGTTACTGGTGCTGGCGGGTATTTAGGTGGGAGAGTAGTAGAAGAATGCAAAAGAAATAATATACCGGTGATAGGAATTTATTCAAAAGATAGAAAAAATGAGAGAGCATGTGATTTATTAAACCCCAATGATGTTAAATATTTGCTTGATGATATTACACCAAAACGTATTATTCATTGTGCAGCATCAGTTCCAAAAATAACGAAAGACAATGTAGAGGGAGGTTATCAGGATAAAAAATCTGCAAAAGATAATTACCAAATGACCTTAAATCTTGTAAATAATGCAAAATGTCCAATAGTATTCACATCATCGATGACCGTGTATGATAAAGGTAGTGATGAATTGGATCGTCCCGTACAAGAGAAAGATGCCAATATTGCGCCTACTAACAGCGAATATGCACTTGGCAAGTGGCTGACAGAATGTATGTTGAAAGAAAAATCACAATATGGCGTTGTTGCTTTGAGGTTACCAGGTTTATTTGGCACTCCTCGTTTTAATGGAATTATATACAATGCAGCTAGAGCGTTCCTATTAGGTAAACCATTTACATTAAACGAACCTGTGCCATTATGGGCAACAATGGAAGTGGGCGATGCTGCAAGAGCATGTATAAAAACAGCTCAAGTAAAATATTTCCCACGTTATAAAGTTGTTAACGTTGGGTACAATGGAAAATTTTCGATTGATTATGCAATAAGCTTAATTGCTGAAATTTGCAATACCAGCTGGAAGTGCGAGATTGTTAATATTCCAGTATTTGAGATGGATCTCAGTGCTTATAAAAAATTCTTAAAAATAGATTCTATAGATTTCAAAAATAGGGTTAGATGCTTTATTCAAGAAATTAAAAGTGAGATATTGTAATTAATTCTTAAAGATGCTTGATAGACTGACAAAAATAGTTATTAAAACCGGTAAAGCTATAAGCCAAAGAAGGCATATTGATGCACAGGGTGGGGTTTGGAACAATGGCGAACTTAAAACTGAAGCTGATAAGTACGCACATAATTTACTGGTAGACGCGCTAATTAAACTTGAAGAAATACCAATTATTAGTGAAGAAGATCCTGCATCACATGTATCACACCGCCCAGATCGATATTGGATAATCGATCCAATTGATGGGACTAGAAGCTTGGTTGATGGTTTTCCTGGTTGGGTTACGCAGGTTGCTCTTGTTGTGCACGGACAAGCTGTGTCTGCAGCAATCTATGCACCTGATTTAGATTTATTATATGTTGCTAAATTAGGCGAAGGTGCGTATTTAAATGGAAGTAAACTAAAAATTAAACAAGATGGTAGTAGTAGTATTACATTAATTGATAACTATCCAGAACCTAAAGGCATTGCAGCAGATATGATGAAGCTAATACCATGTTCAGACTATGTTGAGAGTGGTGGCCTTTCATTAAAAATTTGTCGAATAGCAGACGGAACAGCAGATCTTTTTGTTAAGGATGTAAAGATTCGTGATTGGGATATTGCTGCGCCAATGTTAGTATTAGAAGAAGCCGGAGGTATTATATCAATAGAGAATGGAGAGCCATTTGAGCTGTATGGTAACATCGAAAAGTCTGGCTTGATTGTTACTAAATCTGAAGAATTAAAAAAAAGAGCGCTAGACTCAATTCTAAAATTATGAGATTTATGTTAGTTGAGCTTGTATGAAATAATTTATTATGATTATATGAGTCATAAATAAAACTCAGATAAGTTTATACTTTTCTCTAATGAAAAAATTAAAAAATAAAAACATATTGGTCGTTGCAGCACATCCTGATGATGAAGTTTTAGGATGCGGCGGCACAATAGCAAGACATGTTAATAATGGCGACAAAGTATTTGTCTTATTTTTAGCAGATGGAACAACATCACGTACTAATAAAGATGGTGAAAAAGATAAATTAATGCGTATTAAAGCAGGGATTGATGCTAGTGCTTGTTTAGGTGCAGAACCCCCACAGTTTCTTAATTTTCCAGATAATAAAATGGACACAATTCCACTTCTTAATGTGGTGCAAGAGGTCGAAAAAGTAATAAGTGAAATCAGACCTGCAGTGGTTTATACACACCATATAGGTGACTTAAACATAGATCATCAAATTACTCATAAGGCAGTAATGACAGCTGCACGTCCTCAGCCTGATTGCTCAATCCGTGAGATTTATAGTTTTGAGGTTCTATCCAGTACTGAATGGTCCACCCCATCACCTGAATCATTTTTTATACCAAATAGGTTTGTGAATATTAGTACAACATTAGATCGAAAGTTGCTTGCACTTGAATCCTATAGTGACGAAATGTATAAATTTCCACATAGTCGTTCTGTTGAATCAGTATCAATTTTAGCTCGTCACCGAGGCTCGACAATGGGCATGACTGCAGCAGAAGCTTTTAAAGTAGAGCGAATATTAGATTAAACATGTATAAAGCATTAATAACCACAGTTCCATTTGGTGATAAAGATAGATTGCCTATAGAAATACTTGAAGAAAATAATATAGAATTTCTTATAAATCCACTTAATAAGAAATTAACTGAGGATGAGCTGGCAGAGATGGTAGCAGATTTTGATGTCATTATTGCTGGTACCGAGCCAATAACTAAAAAAGTGATGGATAATGCATCAAATCTAAAAATGATTTCAAGAGTAGGTATTGGACTAGATAGTGTGGATTTACTAGAAGCTGAAAAGCAAGGAATAGCCGTATCCTACACTCCAGATGCACCTGCACCCGCAGTAGCGGAACTAACTATAGGGCTAATGCTAACACTATTACGCTCAGTACAACTCTCTAATATGGAAATGCACAAAGGCAAATGGCATCGTTTTTTTGGTAGGAGATTATCAGAAATAACAATTGGTATTATTGGACTTGGTAGAATTGGCACCGGTGTATTACAACATTTACAGTGTTTTGGTTCATTACAAATACTTCTCAATGACACTACACCTAATCATAACTTAGATAAAGAATTTAACATTAAATGGGCGGATAAAGAGACAATCTATAAACAAGCAGACATAATTACCATTCACACTCCACTTACACCTCAAACTAAAAATATGGTTAAAAAAGAACAATTATTTAACATGAAAGAAGATGCGATTATTATCAATACTGCTCGAGGTGGAATAATTAATGAGCAAGATTTGTATGATGTAATGCAAGCAGGCCATTTAAGTGGCGCAGCAGTTGATGTTTTTGATTTTGAGCCTTATGATGGAAAATTACGTGAGATTGAGCGCTGTATTCTAACTGCGCATATGGGCTCAATGTCAGTTGATTGTCGAACCAGGATGGAGATAGAGGCAACTGAAGAGGTAATACGTTTTTTAACTGATCAATCGTTAGAAGGTGTAGTGCCAGAAGAAGAGTATGCAGTACAAAGGGAAGGGTTGTAATGAAAAAAGCAGTAGTAGTAGGTGGAAGTGGCTTTATTGGCTCGCATGTGGCAGACTGCCTCACAGATGAAGGATATAAGGTAACAATCTACGATAAGACAGAATCACAATGGTTACGAGAAGAACAAGAGATGGTAATCGGTAATATTGAGGACAGAGAAAAAGTTAATCAGACAGTTGCTGGATCAGAGGTGGTATATAACTTCGCTGCATTGGCAGATCTTAACCAGGCACTAAAGCAACCTTTAAAAACAGTTAATATAAATATATTAGGCAATATGAATGTGATGGAAGCTTGCCGCAGACATAAGGTTGGGCGCTTTGTTTATGCCAGCACAGTCTATGTTCACAGCAGAGAAGGTGGATTTTACCGGTGTAGTAAACAGGCGTCCGAGGCCTACGTTGAAGAGTATCAAAGAGTGTATGGGTTGAATTATACAATCTTACGCTACGGCTCTCTCTATGGTCCACGGGCCGATAGTAGTAATGGGCTTTACAGAATTGTCAAATCAGCATTGGATGGAGGCACTATTAAGTATTCAGGAGATATTAATTCAATGCGAGAATACATTCATGTTGAAGATGCAGCCAGAGCAAGTATTGATATATTGACAAATAAGTTTAAAAATGAAAGCATTGTTTTAACCGGCCAAGAGCCAATGCGTGTTTATGATATGTTAGAAATGCTTGCTGAAATTATGGGTATTTCAGATAAAGTTGAGTTTACAAATGAACAATATATAGGGCACTATATCAGGACTCCGTACGCATATAAAAATAAAGTTGGTCGAAAATATATTATGCCATTTCATGTTGACTTAGGTCAAGGTTTGGTACAGTTGCTAAATGAAATACAACCAAAAATACAAAAAATATGAGATTTGTAAGGTTTAAGAGTTCAAAAGGTACACATTATGGTTTGCTTAAGGATAAAAAAGTAGAGATTTGGACTCAAATGCCGTGGGCTAACGGGAGGCCACTGGGTGACTTTCTTCTATTAGATGACATAGAATTACTGGCCCCATGTCAACCGGGGAAAGTTATTGCTATAGCAATTAACTATCCAGGTGCGACAGGATTGACTAAAAAGACTAATGAGCCTTTGGTATTTTTCAAGCCGCCTTCTTCAGTTATTGGCCCCAATAAAGCCATAATTTCACCATTTTTAGATTCCTTGGCATGGGGAGAATGCGAGTTAGGCATAGTAATAGGTAAAAGATTATCAAAGGCAACTGTAGGGGAAGTTAATGCCGCTATCTTCGGATATACCATATGTAACGATGTTTCCTGTGAAAATGTATTTGAGCGGGATCATCATTTAGCTCGCTCTAAAGGAGCTGATACCTTTTGTGTTCTAGGGCCCTATATTGATACAGATTTTAATCCAAATGGAAAATATATTAGTGGACATCACAACGATGTTCTAATACGTGAAGGTTATTGCGAACAAAGGCTATGGAAAGAGCCTGAATTATTGATTTGGCTCTCTTCTTGGATGACTCTTGAGACAGGCGATGTAATTCTTACCGGGGCACCCAGTAGAGTGTGTGAAAGAATTTATTTTAAGGATGGGGATCGCTTCACCTGTGCAATTGAAGGATTGGGAGAGTTATCAAATCCTTTTGAGCAGTTGTAATGATTAAACGTAAAAAAATAATTATTTTTGATTTTGATGGAGTTGTTTGTGATAGTACAGATGAATGCATGGTTACATCATGGAATGCGTGGGAAGAATGGGGGTCAAGAAAAAATTTCCGTAAAACTGTAAATGAGTTTTCTAAGGAAGAAAAATCCAGTTTTAGGAAAGTGCGGCCAAGGGTTCGTGGCGCTGGAGAATACTACATTTTGCGTCGTGCTTTTTCAGAAGAAATAAATATAGAGGATCAAGAAACTTATAATAATCTAGAAAAACATTGGCAAGAATATATTGAACCATTTAAAAGTATTTTTTTTAAGGCAAGAGATAGACTTCGAAAGGATGATGTTAGTGCATGGATTGATCTCCATCCTATTTTTGATAACGTAATAGAGGTGATGAAAATACTGAATAAACAAGATAGATTATATGTTGCAACTTTAAAGGATGCAAAATCAGTCATGTTAATCTTGAATAAACAAGGTATAAATCTGTCAGATAAAAAGCTGTTAGATCAATCACAAATAAAAACAAAATTGCAGGCTTTAGATATTTTTAGAAAAAGACTCGGATGCAATAAAGATGATATGATTTTTATAGATGACAATGTTACTCATTTATTGGATCCTAAAAATTCAGGATATACTGTTTTTCTAACTGTATGGGGAAGCATCCTTGATGAGTATTTACATATTGCAAAAATAAACAATATACAACTTTTAGAGAATTGCACTAAGTTAATTTAATATGAATTACATGTTATGTGGAGACACTTCAGCCGGCATAATACAAACTGAGATTAGGGAAAAAAGTCACAATGTTTTAATGTGCAACAGTTGTGAGTTTATTTTTTTACAAAATTATAGAGAAATAGATTATTCAGAAAATTATGGAGGCTTAACTCTCTCTACTGAGTGGAGTAAAGAAGAGTCTATGATAAAAAGAAGTCAAAGCTTGGAAAAATTTAATGAAGTAGTAATTAGTATAATTAAAGAAAAACAATGTAAGAATATATTGGAAATTGGAGCTGGTAATGGAGCTTCAATTTATAGTTTAAAAAATAGTATTGATAAACTAAATATAGATTGTGTAGAAATTAATGATGAAGATAGAAAATTTATTCAAAAAAGACTGAAATCCTCAGTATATAATGGTATAACGGATGTAGAAAAAAAATATGATCTTGTATATGGCCATCATGTTTTTGAGCATTTTATAGATCCAAAAGAAATGTTATGTGATATTGATAAAATTTCAAACGATGATTGTAAAATATACTTTTCATTCCCAAATTTTGATGACTTTTATTCTTATACATTAAAGAAAGAACAGAAAAAAAATTATTTAACTTTTAATTTCCATTTGGCGCATCCATACTATTACACGATAGACACATTTTCTAGACTTATTAAACAAACTCCTTGGAAAATAAAAAAGATATCAACAGTACAAGACTATTCAATACTGAATTATTTCAACTGGTATATCAATGGAACTAGAAGTAAAGATATTGAGAGCGGGACAAAAGTTAATGACAACATTAAATGGATAAATGATAATTTTGTTAACTCAATAGAAAAAATGCAAAAAGGTAACAATATATCTGTAATTTTAGAAAAAAAATGAGCGATTTAAAAGTTGTAGTAGGAATACCATCAAGGATGGGGTCAACACGTTTTCCGGGTAAGCCATTGTGTAATATACTTGGCAAGCCAATGATTGAACATTGTTACAAAAGGTGTTTATTAAGTCGAAGTATAACTGACCTTTTTGTGGCAGCATGTGATGATGAAGTTAGGAAAACTGTAGAAGGTTTTGGTGGGTCAGTGATTATGACTGACCCTAATATACAAAGACCTGGATTAAGGGTTGCAGCAGCAGCAGAAACACTTAACTTAGACGATAATGATATTGTGGTTGTAGTTCAAGGAGATGAGCCTTTAGTGCATCCTGACATGATAGATTTAGCAATACAGCCACTATTAGATGAGGATGATATATTTGTTTCTAATTTAACTGCAGAGTTGACTAAAGAGGAATGGAATGATCCAGGTGAAATCAAGGTTGTTTGTGATTTAAATATGAATGCAATGTATATGTCACGTGCACCAATACCATCTGTAGACCATGAAGAACAAAGAACCAAATGGTGGAAGCAAGTTTGTATTATGCCATTTCGTTGGCATTTTATGAAAACTTTCAATCATAAACTTGAATCAACTCCGTTAGAACTCCAAGAGTCTGTAGAGATGAATCGTGCACTTCAGCATGGCTATAAGGTGCGTATGGTTCCTTCTCCGTATGCTTCAAAATCTGTTGATACAGAAACAGACAGGCTTATTGTGGAAGAAATGATGAAAACAGACACAATATTTCCAAAGTATGAATAAAAAAAATAAGCTTAAACAATCTCTTAATTCTAATAAAACAGTTATTGGTACATGGAGTAGTTTGTCGTCATCAAATGTAATAAGTGTATTAGGAACTACTAATTTAGATTTTGTAGTTATCGATATGGAACATGGGTCTATGTCTTTTGAGACGGTAGAAAATATGGTTCGTGCAGCTGAAGCAGCCGATATATCTCCAATAGTTAGAGTGTATGATGATAAAGAGCAAGTATTATTACGTGCACTAGAAACTGGAGTTCGTTCAATAATGGTGCCACATGTCAGCACAGCAAAGAATGCAGACCGTATTGTAAAATGTTGCAAATACTACCCTGATGGAAATAGAGGTCTTTCACCTTATACTAGGGATCATGATTTTACTCATATGAATATAAAAAATAGTTTAAAAAATGAAAATCAAGAAACATTGGTTGGAATTTTAGTCGAGGGAGAGCAGGGTTTGGCTAATCTAGATGAGATTGTGAAAGTAAAAGGTATTGATTTAATTTATCTTGGTCTTTTTGATATATGTCAATCAGTTGGTCTTCCTGGACAATTAGATCATCCAAGAGTATTAGACGAAATAAAACGATGTTGTGGCATAATTAAAT
>LWDU01039176.1_pt1 | contig 12388 bp, 8 predicted proteins | sample 727161 | NCBI WGS metagenome assembly LWDU01 (sample SAMN04566230, study PRJNA314399) | hydrothermal vent metagenome | isolation source: deep sea hydrothermal plume seawater | place: Mexico: Gulf of California, Guaymas Basin | collected 2004-07-11 | reverse complement strand
CGTGATGGGGCGGCCCAGCAATCCGCTGCCCACGCTCCGAGTGGAGCGCACATCCTCATCGGTCAGGTTTTCAACAAACCCCTCAATGAACATCCGGTCATCCTCAGACTCCCATCGCGTGCGGATTTGGAGGGTTCCGTACGAAGGCTCTCGACTGCCATCGCTGTTGGAAGCATTGAAAAAGATTTCATCGGAGATGAAATACTGAATGCGCGGAATGATGCTGCCGTTTCCGTTGAGGGACCAAGCGTATTCTGCGGCCAAGGTCGCGGTGTGCTCTGGCGCCCGAATCATGGTGTTGCCAGAAAAATCTTCGATCTCTCCCGTTGCGAAATTGAAACCTGTGTACTCCAGATACTTGGAGTTCAGATAGCCGTAGACGACGCTCAAGCTGAGATCTTCGACGGGCTCCCAGATGCCTTCGAACTCGATACCGCGAACCTGAGCCCGGGGCGCGTTCTGGATATAGCCGGTGTTGTCGAATTGGGAGGCCACCTGGAGGTTGTCGTATTGGTAGATAAACCCGGTGATATTGGCTTGCACGGTGTTGTCCAAAAATCGGTTCTTGGAACCGATTTCGTAGGCCCAGAGCGTTTCCTCTTCTGCATTGCCCAGCCCGGTAATTGTACTGAGGTCGGCGGGACAGCCGGTAGCGAGGGCATTGCCGTTGACGTAGCCGGGCTTGTAGCCGTGAGAAACAGAGACGTAGCCCATGTGATCTTCGTCGGGTTGGAACTCAATCTTCAAGTCTCCCGTAATTCCGTCCCAACTTTCCTCGCTGTCTGTTCTGGTGCCTAGCTGAATACAATTGTCTGGGATGCCGTCCATGTTCTCATCTGTATCGGGGAAGAGAGGTATATAGCCAAGAGGGGGACCAAGGTCGAAGACGACCGGACCAGAGACCGTCACCATATCGGAATACCGCGTTGCTTGTGAACGATCCCAGCTATATCGCAAACCGAGGCCCACCCGGAGTTTGTCCTCAAAGAGCTTTTGGCGAACGTGCGCGTATCCGGCCAGCGAGAGGGTATCGTTTGACCCACCGGTTCTCGCCCCGGACAAGACTATGCTCTCCCCCAGTTCTACTGGCACAATTCCTGCGATGGCAATCCAGGGGGTGCAGTCAGACTGTGGTGCGGGAGCACCGACAGGGAAGTTGAGACAGACTCTTCCGCCGTTGCCAACGAACAAGTTTGAGCTGCCGCCACCTCCGGGCAGGTCCACATTCAGCTGGCCGTCGGCATCGAGCATGAAAAACCCCAGCAACCACTCTGTCGATGTGTCGCCCTCGCTGCGGAGGTGGGCGTCGATAACGCGATCCCGTGTCGAAGCCGTGACATTGGAGACAATCATGTTCTGATCGGAAAGGTCCACGTCGAAATTCTGGGCGCGGACCTCATCGCGATAGGAACCCACCACACTGAAACTCATATCCCCGAGGCCGGGCATGTAGAAGTCCCACACGAGGGTTCCGTTGATATCCCAGGTGTCGATGTTCTGGAATTGCCGGGCATCTCGCCTGATTTGCCTTGGGTCGGTGGGGTTCGGCCCCATGTCAACGCCACCGACTTGAGAGTGGTAGGGGTCAAGAAAGGTATATAGGTCCTGGGGGACGAAAGTAAGCGGTGGGGTCGCCGGCACGAGGGTTGGCCCGCCAAATTGGTAGGGATCTGGGTAGTCCCCTTGAATCTTGCTTGCCCAGCCGACTCCGCCCTGGTGGCCGTATCCGCCACGCATGGTCAGACTGATTTCGTCGCTGATATCGAATAAAATCTGAGGGCGGATTCCCCAGGTGTCCGCATCGTCCGCGTTCTGGCTCGTCGTGTCCGGGTAGGCGAGGTTCTCCTGGTAACCGTCACGCTGGTCAAAAAAGACTGCGGTTCGTAGAGCGACTCGGTCCTGGATGATCGGAATGTTGACCACTCCCCGACCGAACCATTGCTCGTAGGATCCCCTGAGCAGGTCGCCGAAGACTTCAAGTTCGTGAACCGGGGCCCGAGTGGAGACATTGATGGCTCCGGCTGTGGAGTTGCGTCCCCAGAGTGTCCCCTGGGGCCCTCGAAGAACCTCGATTTGTGAAATATCGTAGAAGGTCATGGCGCTCGCAGCCGTTTGGTTGTTTTGGTAGATACCGTCGATATGGAAAGCCGTCGAAGGGTCCGTGAAGCCCTGGTTTCCGATACCGCGAATCGTGATGCGTGCGATGCCAAAACTTTCGCCGTACTGAAAGTTGGGCACCTGGGTGGCCAGGGATTCAACGTCGTAGATACCGCGATCGAAAAGCTGGGCGCCGCTCAGTGCCGTAATTGCCGTGGGTGTTTCCTGGATATTGGTCGATCGCTTTTGGGCGGTCACCAATATTTCTTCGATCCCCGAATATTCGGCGTCCACGGGTTCGCCTGAGGGAACGTCAGCCACGACGAGGTTCGGATCGGCTTCGGGCTTCGTGTCGGCAATTTCTTGATCCAGGGTCGCTTCTACTTTGTCCGTCTCTCCCGAAACTGTCTCCGCGATTCCGATGAAAGGCAGGAAAGAGAGAAGAAGGACCAGTCCGGAAACCCGGACTGCTTTATGTTCGCTGCCAGCATGAATCCAACGATCGACGCGACTCATAGATGCTCCCTGTAGGTTGTTGTCTCTGGCCGACTGACACTCGCATCCGGCCCTGTTCATGGGGAAATCACTGCGTGAGCATATGGCAGCCGCAGATCGAGTGGGGAGAGTTTTTCGTCTTCGCGGTTATGGCGTTTACCCGATCATTGCGCCCTGCCGAGGCTCCTTGGAGGGCTCAATTCAAAACGGCGGGCGGGGCGCAGCCGCTTTGCGATCAGAAGTCGACCCGGCAAGCGATTGCCCAACGGGTCGCAGCTTATGCCGCACTGCGTCGTTTGACGCGGTGCGGCGTGGCGACGCCCCTTCCGTTCTTCTCCGCGCACTTCTCCCCCGCGCCTCTTTCTCCTTGGCCCCTTTCTCCATCGCACCTCTATCCTCCGCCCCCTTGTTCTCTCTCACACTCTCTCTCATTCCAGTGCGCGACCGGGCGCCTTGAAATTGTAGACCGAGTGGTACAGAATCATTCGCATCCCTTTTGGAGGCCCATTATTGGAGGCGCATGGCCCGTCCCGTTGAATTCGACCGCGCCGAGGCCCTTGAAGCCGCCATGCGGCTTTTTTGGGCCCAGGGCTACACGGCCACCTCGCTCAGCGAGTTGCTGGTGACCATGGGGGTTGGGCGTTCCAGTTTCTATGCGGCTTTTGGCAGCAAGCGGTCGGTTTTTGTCGAAGCATTGGGCTTGTTTTCCGCGCGCACCTCTCAAATGCTGATGGGCTCCCACGAGTCCGCGGCAGATCTGGCAGCCATCGGCGATTTTTTCCGCAAAACCTTGCTCGAGGCCCCCAAGCGGCGCGTGATGCGGGGCTGCCTCATGGTCAACACCGTGCTCGAAATGGCGGAGGTGGACGAAGAACTCAGCGCAATTGCGGCGAATGGGCTCACCCAGGTGGAGCGCCTCTTTGAGCGTTGTTTCGAGAAGGCCCAGGGATCCGGCGAGTATCCGGGGCAAAGGAGCGCTTCGGATCTCGCTGCTCACGTGATGGTGCTCAACCAAGGCCTGCGTGTGGCCAGCCGCAAACGGGTCCGACGGGCCGATCTGAAGAAGAGTGTCGAAACCGGACTTTCTCTTCTTGGGCTGCCGACGACCCACTGAAATATCTCCACTTCAATCCTCTCCACTTCAATCCTGTCCAATCCACTCAGTTCCATCCCAATCCACCCCACCCGGTCACTGCGGCGGGTTCAAAGAGGAAAAGGCTGTCTAATGATTTCGGCGAAGTTTCCCTACGAGAAAAAATTCCAAGCAGTCAACGGCAAGCAGATCGCATTTGTCGATGAAGGCGAAGGTGATCCCATCGTTCTGCTTCACGGCAATCCGACTTCGTCGTATCTCTGGCGTAATGTCATCCCCGAACTGAACGGTTGCGGGCGGGTGATTGTTCCGGATTTGATCGGGCAGGGCGATTCGGAGAAATTGCCCGCCGCCGATGGCGCCGAGCGATATAGCTTCGCCGTGGCCTACGACTACCTAGCCGGACTTTTGGACGCCCTAGGGCTCGACGCAAATGTCGCCCTGGTCGTTCACGATTGGGGGAGCGGGCTCGGGTTCCATTGGGCCCGCAAGCACCCCGGTGCGGTCAAGGGCATCGCCTATATGGAAGCCATCGTCAGGCCGGTTACCTGGGAAGAATGGCCCGAGGCCGCGCGAGGAATCTTCCAAGGCTTTCGCTCGGACAAGGGTGAAGAACTCGTCCTCCAGCGCAATATGTTCGTCGAGGCGGTGCTGCCGTCGGCTGTCCTGCGCAAACTCACCGAGGAAGAAATGGAGCACTACAGGGCGCCATTCCAGACTCCGGATGATCGCCAGCCGACCCTCAATTGGCCGCGCCATATTCCGATTGAGGGAGAGCCCCAGCCTATGGTCGACCTGGTCGGCGAATATGCCAGGTGGATGGCGAAGAGCGAGTTCCCCAAGCTCTTCATCAACGCGGATCCCGGTTCGATCCTGACTGGGGCCCAGCGCGAGTTCTGCCGCACCTGGCCCAACCAAACCGAGGTCACGGTGGCAGGGGCACACTTTGTCCAGGAAGACTCACCCGGGGAGATCGGGCAGGCCGTGGCCCGATGGTTGCAAGACCTGTCAATCCCCGAAGCTTAAAATTTCGACGGATCAGCACTATCATTTTCAAAATCGATAGAACAAAAAAGCGGTCGAACAAAAAAAGCGGTAGAAAAAAATAGGAGTTCATCCCATGGCCGATGTCCCGGTCTACGTAGTCGTCAACCTTCACGTCGAAGACCCAGCGAGTTATCTGCAGTACGAAAAGGGATTCTTCCCCATCCTCAAAAAGCACCAGGGAAAATTCATTACTTACGATGATGACATTCTGACCTTCGAGGGCGAGCTGCCCCGATCCGGCAGGATGGTGATCTTCACTTTCCCCTCGGAGCAGGCGGCCAAGGATTGGTACAACGATCCCGACTATCAGGCTTTGTCCGAGCATCGTCGAGCCGGAACAAGGCTCGAGTTTCTAACGATGGTTCACGGTTTGCCGCCGCGCTAAAGAAGTGCCTCTATTGTCCGGCTAAGGGCGGAATTGGCTCGAGGGACGATCATGGTCGACCCAAGCAACGACGATGCTATGCGTGCCAATAGCATCCAAATCGAAACCGGTACCCCGGAGCTTCTTGCACGTCTGGAGGATGGGATTGCGGTGCTCACCCTCAATCGGCCACAGGTGCGAAACGCGCTTTCCGACACCCTGAGCCCGGCCCTCCGGCGGACCATCGCTTGGATTCATGGCGACGCGCGGGTCAGGGCGGTTCTTCTCACCGGGGCGGGCAAGGCATTTTGCGCCGGCGGGGACGTCAAGGGCATGGGGAGCGGGGCCAAGCGGGCGGATCCGCCGCCGACGCGCGAAGAGGTGATCGCCGATCAGACCGAACGTCAACAGGCGCTGACCGGGGCCCTCTACGCGCTGCCCCAGCCCACCCTGGCGGCCCTTCCCGGGCCGGCGGTGGGCGCGGGCTTTTCCATCGCTCTGGCCTGCGATCTGCGGATTGCGGCGCAGTCGGCCTTTGTTTCCACCGGGTTTGCCCGAGTGGGTTTGTCGGGGGATTACGGCGCCAGCTTTTTCTTGACCCAGCTTGTGGGGACCGCGCGCGCGCGGGAGCTTTTCTTCAGCAGCGAGCGAGTGGACTCGGCGAGGTGTGAAGCGCTGGGAATTGTGAATCGCGTAGTGCCCGATGATCGATTGGGAGCCGAAGCCATGGATTGGGCTCGGCGTCTTGCGAGCGGGCCCACGGCGACCTTTGCGTATATGAAGGCCAATCTGGACCGGGCCCTGCGAGAGGATCTGCCCACTTGTCTCGCGGGAGAAGCGGAGGGAACCGTGGCCACCGCCCAGACCGAAGACCACAAGGAAGCGGTGCGCGCCTTTGTGGAAAAACGCGAACCTCGGTTCAAGGGGATCTAGGCGAACCGCGCTCAGGGTTTTGGCGCCGGGCACGGTTCATGGCGAGCATGGACCCGGAAAGAATCAGGAGCAGTAGAGCGAGCCCCCATGGAGTGAGCATGGGGACGACGTTTCCTCCGCTACAGGGGCCGCAATCGTTTTGACACGTGCTGCACGTCTCGGCGCCGTTGCAGGAGAAATCACCGCAGACGGGCGAGGCACAGGTGCCGCAATCCCCAGAACAGGTGGAACACGTCTCGCTGCCGTTGCAGGAGAGGTCGCCGCATACTGGGGCCGAACAGGTTCCGCAGTCGTCGGAGCAGATCGAACAGGTTTCGATGCCGCTACACACGAGATCGCCGCATATGGACCCGCATATTCCGCAGTCGCCTGGACAGGTCGTGCAGGTTTCGGTTCCGTTGCACAGAAAATCTCCGCAGAACGGCCCCCCGCCCGTGCAGGGACCGCAATCAAGCGAGCATGTACTGCAGGTCTCGCCCCCGTTACAGGTGAAATCGCCGCAAACCGGTGCGCAAGTTCCGCAATCACCTGGGCATGTCGAACAGGTCTCGGTGCCGTTGCAGGTAAAATCGCCGCATACCGACGCTCCCGTGAAGGATCCAGCTGTGTGGGTTGTCCACAGGGGGGCTCCGGCTCCGTTGTAGATCACCATGTTTCCATCGGGTTGAATCCATAGCTGCGCCCCGCTGGTGCCCGAGGTGCCCGAGGCCCACTTCGGCTGGGCGGTTCCGTCGTAGACCACGAGATTCCCGTCCGCCTGGAAATCCGCGTAGCAGCCTGTGCCGGACAAGGAAGTATCCGAATGCCATAGGGCATCACCCGGCAATGCATTCGTTACGTGGTAGAGCACCAGGTTGCAATCGGATTGCATCTCCAGGCGTCGGCTCTCGTTCTGGACAAATTGCCCAGCGGACAAGAGAAACTGCCCGGCCTGTAAAATAGACTGACTCGGAATATTCGTATTGCTGTTCCAGAGAGGCAGGCTGGCTCCGTTGTACACCACGAGATTGCCATCGCTCTGGAGTCGCAGCTGGCCTCCGCTGGTTCCGGAAGTTCCCGAAGCCCACAGGGGTTGCGCGAACTCGTCGTAGACGACGAAGTTTCCATCCGCCTGGAAGTCCGCGAAGCACGCATTTCCGGCTCCCGCAGTGTCACTGTGCCAAAGGGGGCTGCCGACCACGGCGTTTGCGACGCTGAATAGAACCAGATTGCAGTCGGTTTTCATTTCCAGTTTTCGGTTCTGGGTTTGAATGAATTGCCCTGCGCCCAGTAGGAACTGCCCTGCGCCGTGCGTTGATTCGAGCGGGATGTTTGTGCCGGCTGACCATAGAGGCTGGCCCGCCCCGTTATAGAGCACCAGGTTGCCATCCGATTGGAGCTTCAACCTCGCGCCCGTTGTGCCGGAAGTGCCAGACGCCCAGTGGAACTGGCCGGAACTGTCGTAGAGCACGAAGTTTCCATCGGCCTGAAAGTCGACGTAACAATCGCTGCCCGCCCCAGAGGTTCCGCTCCGCCAGAGGGTTCCGCCGGTTGCCCCGTTTTCGAAACTGGCGATCACCAAGTCGCAGTCTGATTGCATCGTGATTTTTCGGTTCTGGCTGTGAAGAATTTGACCGCTGGTCAGCAGGAACTGCCCGGCGACGAGATCGTACTCGCTTGGGTAGTTGGTGTAGCTCTGCCAGAGAGGACTCCCGGCGCCATTGTAGATCACCGCGTTGCCATCGCTCTGGAGATGGAGTTCGGCGCCCGCCGTTCCGCTGGTACCCGAAGCCCACTGGGCTTGCCCAACGCCGTCGTAGACCACCAGGTTTCCGTCTGACTGGAAATCCATCCAGCACCCGCTGGCCATATTCGCCGTTCCGCTCGTCCACAAGCCGCCGCCGATCACGCCGGCACTGACGCTGTAGAGCACCAGATTACAGTTGGCCTCCATCTTCAACAGCCGAGTCTTGCCCGAAACGGTTTGGCCTGAAGACAGGGTCAGCGAACCCGCGTTGTAGAAAACGTCTTCGCTGCTGGTGATGCTCCAAAAACCTTCGGTCTTGCGATCATCGTGGTTTAACCAGACGGAAGCGAGGCCAGCCGCCTCTTTCGCGCCTTTCAAGGACTGGTTGTCCTGGCTGTTCGTGGGCACGCCAAACCGGTAATCCGAACCCAGTTCGTCACAGGCTAGGGCCCCAGACCCCCAAGCGGCGATGAGGTTGCTGATGGCCCAGTTTCCGGAGTTCTGATTTTCGCAAGCAAACGCATAAGCATTCGTGCAGTTTTCATCGTTCCAACGGCCATTGCTGTTCTGAACGGCGCAATCCTCGTTGCCTCCCGAGTTGTTGGGTTCATTGGCATCCCAACTCCAAATGGCGGCGCCGAGACGGGGATCATTCTGGTGAAGTTGGTCGAGGTCGATGATGTTTGTTCCGTTGGCGTAGTAGTTGGCGACATCGTTGCTGCTGATAGAACTTCCCGCGCCCGCGATTCCGCCAATGGTCGTAGAATCTTCCCAGACACGCGTGAGTGCGCCCAGCCCTGTGAAGACTGTTGAATTCCAGTTGCCATCGCCGCTGCATCCCGCATCGGACCAGATCAGCACATTCTTGCCGGCGTTCAATACCTCGGACTTGGTCAGATCGACCGGGATATCGTGACAGCCACCGCTGCGAAATATCCGATCACCGAACCGGTCGTTGACCTGGCTGTAGGCTTCGCCGTGTTGGCCATCCATGTGGTCTTCGATGTGCAGGACCAGGACCTGGTTGATGCTGGCAGAGGTGTTCAGCCAGGCGTCGATTTCGTCCAACCCTTCCGCAAAGTAGCGATCGTCCAGGCTGCAGCCGATATGGGCCGCAGTGCCATGACAGAGGAGCAGGCGGGAGGGGAAAAGGAAGAGACCCTCGGTTTTGGGTGTCCAGTGAACATCCATCTCGATGGAGCGGGCGCCCATGCGCAATTGGTTGTAGATGGAGTCGACTTGATTGGGATCCAGGTAGGCTGTTGCCGAGGTATAGGCGCCCGAATTGAAGCTGTTATGCGTACCGAGGATATTGCTGTCCGAAAGGCGCGAGTCGACGTCGAGGACGCGCTGGGAAGCCAATGTCTGCCCGGTCCAGCTGTTATTGAAGTCGTCGATGCCATCCGCGTGGACGGGGGCGCAAAGTCCGAGCTGAATCCCCAGAAAGGCCGCTGCGATTTTAAGGCTCGGGTGCATGGAGCGCTCCAGCCAGAGAATGGCTTCTTTCGCAGTATGCCTCTTATCGAAGCAACCAATCAACCGGTTTTACGGCGCCGCGGGCGCGACGAAAAACCTCCTCTAGAGTCGACCGCGTGATGCTCCCCAAAATTGTCTCATGATCGCCTCCGGGAAACATGAATCCGCACCTAATCGTCAAGAAGCGCGTACATCACGTCCTGAGCGGTGCTGCAACTCGCATTCTGGTTCATGCCGGTAAACAGGTTGCCGTCTCGAGTTCGAAAATTTGTAAAAAATTCATGTACGGCCTGATGATCTTCTTCAAAAACGGCCCCTGCCCGGCGCATTTCTGTCTCAGGGTGCATCGGTGTGCAGGTGATGCCCAACGCCTCGACGGCTTCATTCGTGACGCCCGTCGCGCGAACCCCTTCGAGGAGAGGCGTACCGTCAGTTTTACGCGCCTGGATGAGACCCAGCGGTCCATGGCAGACGGCGCCGAGGAGGGCACCCGCGGCGTTGGCTTGGGTGATTTTTTCACCGAGTACGGCGGACTGACCCAGGTCGAAGGCCGCACCCCACCCACCGGCGAGGAAGACAACATCGTACTGAGTAAAGTCGATGGAATCGATTTTGAGCGAGTTCTCGACTGCGCCGAGGGCATCGGCGTCGGAGACGAATCTTTTCTCATAGCTTCCTGCAATGGGCCAACTCAGCATGCCGGGCTCAAAGGGGATGGCCCCGCCTTGGATGCTCGCGACATCCACCCGCATTCCGGCATCCAGGAACTCATAGTAGGGATGCAGGAGTTCTGAAGCGGCCACGCCGGTCTGTCCGCCTTTTTCACCGCACATGTCGGCGTGGCTCGTCGAGATGACGAGTGCCGAGCGCCCGGAGAGGTTGCCCTCGAAGGCTGGGCATTCGGGGTGAAGTCCCAGCGTCTGAAGAAGAGGGGGTAATCCCAGTCGAATGACAAGGCCGATGACGGCCCCGGAGATTAAGATTTTTTTTAACACTTGAGTGGTTCTCCCAAGATGAGCTGTGGATCCGACCCAATGTCAATTCATGCTGGGTGGACGGTGATCTGGACAATACGGTGAGCAGTGAGTGAGAGCCTGGAGCGACCGGCGTTCCTCTTGGGATTAGGGTTCAGTTCCAAAATCCAACCCGGACGCTTTGGCCGCGCGTGGACGTCCACTCGCCGGCTGATATGATCTTAGGGAAGCTTGCGGGCAACGCAGAATATATTGGCTCTGAGGTCTTCCAGGCGATTCGTCGAGTTCAGGATTCGCTCCCAAAGCATTAGGGGGTAGAAGGCAAATCGGGAAAAGAGACCGTAGGAGGGTTCGCCCTCAAAGCAGGTGAGAACGACGCACTCGAAGCCGGCTGATTCCAGAAGCGTTGTGCATGTCCTTCGCGTGTTCATGCGATGAAATGTTGGATAGGGGTCGTGGGCATCTTCGCTTGCGTTTTGCGCCCTGAGGGCAACGCGCTCGTGAAATGAGTGAGGCGTTAGCCGTGCGATCAGAGACACATAGTGCCAGAGGGGCCGCAAAACCCGGTGACATTCGCGCAGCAGGGTGGCCGGTTCCTCGACATGTTCCAGGACATAGTTCGACACACACGCGTCAAAACTCGAATCGGGAACGGGAATAGCTCTCCCGTCGTACACATGGGTGTGAGCACAGGCTTCGTTGGTGGCCACCGCCGGGTCCAAGTCGATCCCTGTTACCTCACCGATCTCCGCCAAAAAACGAGTGGTCTTGTTGGACGGGCCAGCGCCGATCTCCAGGATCGCGCCGCCGGGAGGAACATGCGCCCGAATTAGGCTCCGGAACTGTTCGGTACCGTCTACCCATCCCGGGCGGTTCTGGTAGTAACGATAGAGAGCCCGCTTTTGCCAGCTCTGTTGATTTGGCCTTTGATCTTGCCCGCCTTGTTCTACCACCTTGCCTCCACCTCGTTGCTTGCGGGGAGAATAGTGAAACCGCGGAAACTCGCTTATGCCCGTTTATAGGCCGATATGGGCCCGGCTTACCCTCTCCCGACAACGCCGATGAGATGGCGTGTTCCACCGCTGGTAGTCTGGGTTAGGATCCATCTCAAATTAATTGGAGGGCTGAAAAAAGCTCGTCAATTCAAAAGGTCCCGGGATGTAGGGAATAGGACCATGACGCCGAAGAAGAGTTCGACCTACAAAAAGTGGGCGCTGATGCTCATCGTCTTAATGGCCTCTCTGGTGATCGCCGAGATTCTCCTGCGCACTTTCGCACCCATCTATCTGGTGGGTAGGCTCGACTGGTACCAATACGACGAAGAGCTTGGAATTCGGCTAAAACCAGGGCTGCACGACCTTCACCTGAGTGACCATCAGTCCGAAGTGAAAACCAGCGCCCTGGGTACAGTCAACTTCCAGGAGAATTTTGACGACTACGAGACCGTTATTTTTACAGCTGGAGATTCCTATACCCAGGGCACTGGCTTGCCCGCGGACGCGACCTATCCATTTCAGATGGATATTTTATTGAATACCCGCAGTGGCGAATATCGGAAGGATTTCGCTGTGGTTAATCTCGGTCTGGCCGCCTATGGGGCCGACCAGGCAATCATCGCCATTGACCGATGGGCGGAGCTCGTTGCTTCTCCCGATTACATTCTCTACTTCGGCTGTCCGAATGATTTTTTCGACGATTTTCTCTTCCAACAGGGATACCGCCACCAACACCTCGTTGACGGAAGCCCCCTTTGGGGAAATTTTGTCGACTTCCTCCAAAGCGAGTAAAGATCGCCGCTGGCCGGGCACGCGACAGGCTCCGATTCGGCTCCGAGTCGGAGGGCTCGGGTCTGTTTGAGAAGAAGAATGACGACGAACGCGGATTACGCAATGTAGCCCTCCGACAGGAACCCAAATTCGAAGCGCTCAAAGAGGTGGCAGACCGTATGGGGGCAACGCTGATTGTTGGCTGGACCAGCTTGCCCGGCGAGGATCACGGTTCCTATGAATGGCTGCGGGCCTGGGCGGAGAAGAACGACGTAGGCTTTGCAGACTGGCATCCGACGGTGACCTCCGTCCGAAATGCGATTCCAGAAATTCCAGTTGCGAACCCCCACTCCAGCGGCCACTACAGGACTTGGATCAATTCGGTTATCGCAAGGGTATATGCCGAACAGGTTGAGA
>LWDU01036288.1_pt1 | contig 12390 bp, 9 predicted proteins | sample 727161 | NCBI WGS metagenome assembly LWDU01 (sample SAMN04566230, study PRJNA314399) | hydrothermal vent metagenome | isolation source: deep sea hydrothermal plume seawater | place: Mexico: Gulf of California, Guaymas Basin | collected 2004-07-11 | reverse complement strand
TAGCGAAGAATGGCATCCCGTCACGCAAGTCCCAAAACAACGTTCGTGGCCGACCCCCGGCGAAGCAAGAATCGACAACGCTCATGAGAATTCACATTCGATCCACCGCAATCAGCGAAAACGGCGTCCCGCTGGGGAGTAATGACACGTCCACAACTGTTACGGCGTGTCGATCGGTGATGGCGTCGGAACCAGTGCCGAAACAATCTCCTCGAACGATCGTTGCCCACACGGTTCCTTCTGCTCTCAACATGTTCCGGGGTGCAAGACCGGTGGAACGTACGCTACTGACGCTGGTTGTTGAAAGTGCCACGATTGCCGCTGGCGGCCTGATGGGCACGGATCTAACCGTCGAACGCTCTGCGATGGCAGAAGTTTCCTTCGCGCCAGCAGCATTTTCTGAACCACGCAGTTCACTTCAGGCCCACTCCACATCGGACGCCTGAGGTTACTTCCCGTATCGCCGTGTTTGTGTAGGATGCCCGTCTTTACGGCACGAATTGTCGCCATTGGCGTGATTATCCGCGCCAAACTCGGGCAGTTTGATCACACAGGAAACACCACACACGCGATGGCCAGGGAAAAACGCAAATCGACAATCGGCAAGCCAACCATGGCCGACACTGCCGATAAATTCTTGTGCTACCAGCAGTCGGTGCAGTCGCCGGATCACGAAATCGACATTTTTGATCAGGCGTTCCATGATGTTTTTGAACGCACACCAACGTCACTGCGGGAAGATTTCTGCGGTACTTTTGCCGTGTGCTGCGAATGGGTGAAACGCGGCAAAAAGCGGACAGCACTCGGCATCGACTTTTGTCCCGAGACTCTGCAATGGGGACGAGACAACAATCTGTCGCAACTGAAGTCTTCGCAGGCCGGTCGTATTCAGCTGCTTGAACAGGACGTTCGTATACATGACGAACCCACGGTTGATGTGCTGGCCGCGCAGAACTTTTCGTTCTGGATCTTCAAGACCCGCAAGGAAGTCATCGAATATTTTCGAGTCGCGCTCTCCAATCTGAATGACCAGGGCATCATGGTCATGGACATGATGGGCGGTGGAGCCTGTTATGACGAAACCAAGACTGACAAACGCACGATCAGGAAAGGAAAGAACGGATTCAAGTATCGTTGGCAGCAGGCGCGATTCAATCCCGCAACAGCGGATGCCAGCTTTTACATTCACTTCAAGTTTGCCGACGGCAGCAAGATGAAGCGTGCGTTCGAGTATCACTGGCGTTTCTGGACGATTCCTGAAGTCCGCGAGATGCTGGAAGAAGCCGGTTTTTCCGAAAGCCACGTTTACTGGGAACTGGAAGACGAAGACGGAGAAGATTCGGGCGAGTGGGAACGCAGCGAAGACCCACCCAGCAACCCGGTCTGGCTGTGTTACATCGTAGGCGTCAAATGAAACTGATTCAGAGCAAGGGTGCCCGTGTCGCCGGACGATACATGGTACGCACCGTGGCGCTCGTCCTGATTCTCGCCGGTGGTCTTAAGCTGGCCGGACTTGGTGCGGAAGATATGGTTGAAGGCCTGAAGAAGGCCCAACTGATTCAGCATCTGACATTGATCAGTGTCACGGCCGTCGTTTGCGGATCACTGTTGCTGATCCCAGGTACCAGGACACTGGGTCTGTTGATGTCGTCGGCCTACTGGGGCGGCGCCATCGTCGCCCATCTGACGTATAACGACTCGGTTGTGATGCCGGCTGGTTTTCTGGCCGTGCTGTGGATTGGTCACTGGCTGAGCGCGCAATCAGGGACCGTCGCAACCGAGGACGACACAGCCGAGTGACATCGTGACGGAGCGATGATTGGCACATCCGGGCTGCCTGTGATTATCATTCGTTGATACCCCTGCCGTTTCAACGGTCGCACAGGCAATTGTCGACTGCTTCCATTCGATATCAAAGGAATCCAAATGCGTTGGATCTCTCTGGCCTTACTTGTTTTCTGCTCCGTCGCTACAGCACCGGCAGCAGATAAACCTGACATTCTGCTGATCATGGCCGACGACATCGGCATCGAAGGTCTGGGTTGCTACGGCGGCACGTCGTACAGGACTCCGAATCTTGATCGCATGGCAACCGAAGGACTGCGATTCAGCACGGCGTATTCTCAGCCACTGTGTACGCCGACTCGCGTGCAGATCATGACGGGGCTGTACAACAATCGAAACTGGAAGTACTTCGGGATTCTCGACCCGTCCGCCACGACCTTCGGTCACCAGATGAAAGCGGCTGGCTACGCCACCGGGATCTTTGGCAAATGGCAGCTGCAGTCGTACGACCCGCCCGATCTGCCAAATGCTGCCGATCGCCGAGGCACTGGCATGCACCCGAAAGACGCCGGCTTCGACCAATACGCCCTGTTCCATTCCCTGCACACAGAAGACAAAGGATCTCGTTTCGCTAACCCCACGATGCTGGAAGGAGCAGCCGGTTCCGACGGAGAACTCAGAACGTATGACGGACGATATGGCGAAGATGTCTGGGTGGAACAGATCGTCGATTTCTTTGACGAACATCGCCAGGAACCAACGTTTGTCTATTATCCAATGGCGCTGCCACATCGCCCGTTCGAACCGACACCGGACACGCCGGCATGGAATCCAAAGGAGGTTCCGGATGAAGACGTGAAATACATCACGGACATGGTTGAATACATGGACACTGCCGTTGGCAATCTGTTGGCAGGATTGCAGGCCAAAGGTCTTCGTGAAAACACGTTGGTATTGTTCTATGCCGACAACGGGTTCCATCGGAAAGTGTTCTCAAAGCTGAATGACGGCCGCACGATTCAGGGCGGCAAGGGTGAGCCACTTCAGACCGGAATCCACGTGCCACTGATCGCACACTGGCCAGGACACATTCAGCCGGAAGTCTGCGACGATCTGGTCGACGCATCGGACTTTCTGCCCACACTGCTGGACATCGGAGGTTCTGCACTAAGCGTCAATGATGTCACGGACGGCGTCAGTTTTGCTCCGCAGCTGTTCGGCAGAGCAGGGCGAACACGCGACACTGCATTCTTCTGGTACGACCCTCGGCCGGGCTGGGACAAGGAACGCTTTCACCGCAGCGTCTTTGCCGTGGACAAACACTACAAACGGTTCCGCGACGGTCGACTTTTCCGATTGACGGACAGACCCCTGGAAGAAATCGCCGTCGATCCGCTGCACATGACAGCAAACGACAAATCCGCCGATGAAAAGCTGGCGGCCGTGATCGAGCGAGCGCTGTCCGGCTCTGACGAACCTCCGCTTGTGAATGCTCACGGAAAGATTGAGCACGACTTCTTTCACCTGCCCAAAGACAGAAAAGCGACTGATCAAATCAACGACGATCTGTTGGCGACTGGAAAGCAGATTTCATACGGTGATTCAGACATTGAAGAACAGAAACTATGGATCTTCCCGCCACTGGCGGCGCAGCCTGGGGAATTGCGTCCCTGCGTCTTCTTTATTCACGGCGGCGGTTGGGGCGGCCACCCCGGCGACCTGGCGGCTCAAAGTGTGTATCTGCAGCGGCGAGGCTACACGACTGTGTCCATTCATTTTCGAGCACCAAAGGGAAAGCTGACACCGCGGGACACCCTGCGCGATTCCAGAAAAGCATACCGCTGGATCATCGAACACGGCCGCGATCATCACATCGATCCGGATCGAATCGTCGTTGCCGGCGGATCCGCCGGCGGCCACCTGTCGCTGGCACTCAGCACGATTTCACTGGACGATGACCCAGTGATTGAAAAACTACCGCAAGGCTACGTGCTGTTCAATCCGGTCATCGATCTGGTCGACGGCTGGGCAAACGGTCGTAAAAAGTGTGAGACCGCCGGAATCGATCCGCTTAGCTTCTCGCCGGCACATCACCTTCGTCCCGGTCTGCCACCCACGCTGGTTCTTAGCGGCAGCGACGACGATCTGATCCCGCCTCGTCTGGTTCACGCATTTCAAAAGCGGATGAAAGCCGTCGGCACTGAGTGTTCATTTATCGAATACCCCGGCGCCGGCCACGGATTCTTCAACTACGGCCGCGAAGACAACAGGTACTTTCGCCTGACGATGCAGGCGTTCGAAGACTTTCTGTCGCAGCTTAAGCTGTAGCGACGAACAACAGTTCGAGCCTGACATTCCACCACCCGGCGCTATATCAATTCACGAATTGGTTCGCCTTCACCAAGAATATGAATCGGGCGTCCGCTGTAGTCGATCAGGGTTTGACGATAGTCGATCCCCAGATGGCGATAAACGGTGGCCAGCAGATCCTTTGGCGTGTAAGGACGTTCCGTCGGATACTCGGCTTTGGAATTGGTCGCCCCCACCACCTGGCCCATTCTCAGACCGCCACCGGAAACGAGGGCCGTGTACGCCTGTGGCCAGTGATTCCGTCCGGTGCCGTTGGCATTGCTGCTCAGACGTGGCGTCCGACCAAATTCACCCATCACAACGACCATAATCCGCTTGTCCAGATCACGCTGAAAAATGTCTTCGATGAGCGCGGACAACGCTTGATCCAGGTACGGCAGGCGGACGCGCATGAAATCGCCGAAGTGTCCCGGGCGACCGGCGTTCATGATGTGATCGTCCCAGTTGGTGAACTTCTGGCCGCTCTTCGGCGTGTTAATGTACACGGTGGTCACGGCCGTGCCGGCTTCCGCCAGACGCCGGGCCAGCAAACACCCCTGTCCCCAGACGTTGCGTCCGTATCGATCCCGCAGATCGTCCGTCTCTTTGCTCAGGTCGAAGGCCGTCGCGGTCTTCGGACTGGTCAGCATGCGAAATGCCAGGTCACGAAATCGTTCCGTCGCCAGAAGATCGCTGTTCAGGTCAACATCGCTGCGGAATCTGTCGAGCTGACCAAGCAGTGTCTTACGATCATTCAAACTCGAACCACTCCGATCGGACACCACATTCAACAACGGAACTCTGAACGAGTTACTCGACGGATCACCCGCCTCAAAAGCAGCATGATGTCGGCCAACGTATTGCGGTCGCGTCATGTACAGTTTGTTCGGAATCGCGACGTATGGAGGAATCGCACGACGCCTCATTCCATTGGTTCGGCTGGCGACGGAACCGAGATCGGGATGTTCGCTCTTCGATGTCGACGTGGGATCCGGTTTTGTCGGGGTCTTGCCGGTCAGAACTTCGATGCCGCCGTCGCTGTGACTGCTCATGGTGTGGTGCAGTGATCGAACCAGCGAAAACCGGTCCGCAATTTTTGCCTGCAGCGGAAACAACTCGCAAATGTCCATGCCCGGCACGTTGGTCGCGATCGGCCAGAACACACTGCGATAGGAACTGGGTGCGTCCGGCTTCAGATCATACGTCTCCAGCTGCGATGGCCCTCCGTGACAATACAGCAGGATGACGGATGTATCCTGATTAGCGTTGCCGGCAGCGGCGCGTCCCGCCAGCACATCGGTCAACGCCAGCCCGCCCAGCGCGAATGATCCAATCTGCAGCAATTCTCTGCGACGCATCGGGCCTGGGCAACGCTTGTCCATTGAAGACTCCTGGCAGAACGGCCGCGGCGATTGAGAGCACTCATCATGTGCGCGTACACATAGTGTAGCGGATTCACACAATTCAACTCAACGAATATGCGGTTGCAGCCCGCAAAGGGGTGCGCTCACGGATTGCGGTTCCGAACTATTGGGTGGCCGTGGCTGGACTGAGCCTGCGAAGGAGAATCAAACTACTCAACGGCACGATGGTCCTGTCATTTATACACAAGTTGTTAAGAATGTTGCGTCTTGTTAGTCGCGAAGGCGACTGCAGCACTTAGCCGTGAGTTTCACCCACGGCTACCTGCTTGTGCGGCTCCGCCTCAGGTTCTTCGAATTATGTATAGACGACGGGACGATGGTCACAAACCGTGACTGCACTCCGGATCGTTGTCGATGCCCGGAGTCCTGGCGACTGGCATCAGCGTCTGCTAACGTATCCGCACGACCACAGCACGACCACAGCACCAGTCACGTTGAAGAGGACAAGATGATGAACAAGCCTTCAAGACGCAACTTTCTGTTTACTTCGTCCGGAGCCGCAGCAGGGGCAATGCTCGTGCCAGGCACTTCAGAAGCAGAAGCTGCGGGGTTCGACTTCTCCGCAAGCGGTTTGGTCACGGGCAAATCAAAGCCGTTGCGACACACGTCGATTCCTGGTTTTTTAAGTGCCGAGCAAATTGCACCACATCACACCGCCCACTACGGCGGCGCTCTGCGAGGGTATTCCGGAATTGACGCGAAACTGGAAGAGAACATCAAGGCAGCAACCACCATTGACGCCAGCGCCTACGGTGCCATGCAACGTGCCAGACAGAGCAAAGGGAATAGTGTCGTGCTGCACGAATTGTATTTTGACGGCCTTGTTCCCAGGGCGCCCGATCCCGGAACGGATGTGCGGGCTGCTATCGAAAAGCGGTTTGGCTCTCTCGAAAAATGGGCCGACGACTTCCAGGCAAGTGCCAAAACGGCTGCTGGCTGGGGTATGCTGACTTATCACCCGGTCAATCAAAAACTCTACAACGTCGTCAGCGACGAACACGCCATGGGGCCACTCTGGATGGCCACGCCACTGGTCGTCATCGATGTGTACGAACATGCCTTCTACATCGACTACCACAACCGCAAAGCCGAATACGTCGAGAAGTTCATGGACCACATCGACTGGTCCGAAGTGAACGACCGGTACCGAGCGGCGTCCGCCTGAGCGGCTGAGTGCGATGGATTCTGAACCACGGAGGCACTGAGATCCTGACGCAGCCGAATGACCGTAGGCAGTTTTCAGAATCCAGACGGTGCACAGCAGAGGACCGGGAAGTGCAGGGAGGCAGTGTCTAACACCGGGGAGTCCGTGTCTGCAGATTGGAACACGAAGCTCAGCGTGTTATGGTGGACGCATGGACGACGCTGGCTTTCCCTCACCGCATTCCGGCCGCTTTGCCACGACTCGATGGAGCATCGTGCAGGCAGCTGGCGTACAGGCGACACCGAATTCACGACACGCACTTGAAGAACTGTGTGCGACATACTGGTACCCGCTGTACGCCTACGTGCGGCGGCGCGGCTATCAGGCCGATGATGCACAGGATTTGACACAGTCGTTCGTGCTGTCGCTGCTGGAACGTAATGCCGTGCAGCGAGCCGATCCCGATCGAGGCCGTTTTCGGTCGTTTCTGCTCGGCAGTCTGAATAAGTTTCTGTCCGACGAAACCAGAAAACAGGGCGCTCAGAAACGCGGCGGAGACCGGAAAATCCTGTCCATTAACGTGGATGACGTAGAAAATCGCTATCAGCTGGAACCGACGGACGACATCACACCGGAAGCCGTCTTTGAACGGCGTTGGGCGCTGACCGTGCTGGATGCTGCCCTGACGCGATTGCAGGGCGATTACGAACGGGTGGGAAAACTGCCGCTGTTCGAAGCCCTCCGCGGGCATATCGGTGCCGATAAATCCACGATTCCCAACCGTGAAGTGGCCGAATCCCTCAGCATGCAGGAGGGAGCTGTCAAAGTGGCGGCACACCGCTTGCGCCAGGAATATCGCGACGCACTGCGTGCCGAAATCGCTCAAACGGTCACAAACAGCAAAGAACTCGACGACGAGCTCACCGGATTGTTCCAAACGCTGTCCGGTACCTGATCGACGGCAATCGAGAAAAGAAGCCAGAAAGCCTGTAACCATCCCGCAGAAAGTCCTGAGTACACAATATCCACGGCTACCCTTCGATTCCTTTGTCGACCGGTATCCATCGTCGTGGGTTTACGTGCAGGCTGGCTCCTTGAGTCAAAGGGACTGGAAGAAACAATGGCTGACGATCAGATATGCCCGAAATGTGGTGCACCACTGCCCGCCGACGTTGCGCCGGGACACTGCCCGAAATGTCTGATGCAGGTGGGCTTTGAGAGCCAGGACCAGGCGGTGGCCGACCCGGCGGAAGCCCCGACAGCCGTATCGGGTCACTCCGGCGTGACATGGGATCTGGACCAGCTGGCGAGTTTATTTCCGGAACTGGAAATCATCAAACAGGTTGGTATCGGTGGTATGGGCGTCGTGTATCAGGCTCGCCAAAAACAGCTTGATCGCTTTGTGGCCGTAAAGCTGGTGCGGCCCGATTTGTGTGACGACCCCACGTTTTCCGAACGCTTCACGCGTGAGGCACGAGCCATGGCCCGGCTTAGTCACCCGGCCATCATCAACGTATTTGACTTTGGTCAGCGCGAGCAGTTTTACTTCTTCATCATGGAATTCGTGGACGGCACCAATCTGCGTCAGCTGATGCAATCCGAAGGCCTTGACGCAACACAGGCTCTGGCGGTCGTCCCGCAGATCTGCGAAGCACTTCAGTACGCCCACGATGAAGGCATCGTCCATCGCGACATTAAGCCCGAGAACATTCTTGTCGACACGAAGGGACGCATCAAGATCGATGATTTCGGTCTGGCAAAACTGATCAATCCTGAGGCGACAGACTTCACGCTGACGGGCGCGAAACAGGTGATGGGGACTCCGCACTACATGGCCCCGGAACAGTTAGAGCGTCCCCTGGAAGTCGATCACCGTGCAGACATCTACTCACTGGGAGTCGTTATCTACGAAATGTTGACCGGCGAACTGCCGCTGGGCCGGTTTTCTTCGCCGTCGGAAAAGGTCCAGATCGACGTGCGACTGGATGAAGTCGTCCTGCGTGCACTGCAGAAGGAACCGGAAAAACGCTATCAACAGGTCTCGGGAATCAAGACCGACATAGAGGCGGTGTCAGCGTCGCCAACGGGACATTCGCCAAGACAATCAGTTGTTCCTCCGACTGTTCGGCAGGCATTCAACAACCTGCAATATCCAGGGTACGGATTATATTGTGTCGTCAATTGTTGATGCAGCCGTGGTGGTGTTCTGTCTGTTCGCCTCAGTCTCGGGTCCACAGGGCAGCGAGGCGTTGCTGGTCGCGATTCTGCACGGCGTCGGTATTGTTGTGTGTGTTGGCGCCATCGAACTGCTGAACCGCGGATCCTGGCGGTGGGCAGTCCTTGCTTCCGTGCTGGCGACAATCCCGGTGCACTGGGGTGCGATCGTGGGGATTCCTGTTGGAATCTGGTCATTCTTCCTACTTAAGCGGCCGGAAACGAAATCACAGTTCAATGATACCCGCGATTTCGGGCCGGAACTTGAATACGCCCGGCAGAAAACAAGTGACACGTTCGCACGCGTCAGGACGCGGCTGTCCGAATTCAATTGGAAATCACTGTTCAGCTACAGGCAGCTGCTGTTGAACGTCCCACGAATAAGGAGATTTCGACAATTGTGCGGCGGGCTGATGGCCTGGGGGTTGGTGTGCCTGCTGACGTTTTCCGTGACAATGTTGCTGGTTGCTCGGTACGCACAATGGGAAATTGTGATTATCGATCATTCGGCGAATCGGGTGAGTGGAGTATCCGGACGCATCGACCTGCGTGCCACAGGTTCCGTCAGTCAAACGGGCGTTTCTATTAATCCTGCCGAATCAATTCGGGATGAAGTTGTCATAACGCTGCACCCCAAGGTTGCCGAAAATCCAGGGGCCGCTGCGCAGACATTGCGCGTATCCGTGCCTGACATGAAGTTACAGACGTCATCACCATTCCGCAGAAGCAGCGAACACTTCGATGAGGCTGCGGTAACGGGCTGGATGGAGTCAATGGGGATTGACGTCGACAATCCGGCCGTGCAGCGCGAGGCCAAATCCCTGACCGAACTTGTGTATGAAGTCGCACGTGATCAATGGCTGGGGATCACTGCCGACCGTGAAATGGCTCAACTCATCGACAAAAAAGTATTCGGCGTTGGCATGCCCTCGTACAGGGCCGGTGTCATGATTGAACAAATACCCAGTGTACTTCCCATGGCCGTGGTCTGTACCGGGAACGCCCTTCTGTGGCTGGGCGGACTCACAGTCATCATGGTCAGCACTCTTCGCCGTTCAGATTCACACGAGACCACCAACGCAAGACGTCGACTGATGTTCTTCATGACGACAGTGACAATTCTTATACTGTGGTCGCTGGTGGCATACTTTGCTCGCCCGCTGGTCGCGACTCATCTTCCACGAGCGCTGGCCAACGAATTCCCACAGGAATTCTCGGTGCACGATCCATCCGCTGGGCTGATTTCAGACTTAACGATTGGCGTCGTCTGGACAGCCTGCGTCCTGCTGGTTTCCATTCCCGCGTGGACTCTGTCGCGAACCCGAACGCCACGCCTGTCGGAACAGGAGAGCGACAACGACAACAAATCGGACAGCACGGAACCCACCGATCTGCCGGCACCGTCGCTTGACGAGTAAAATCAGTTCAGCGATTCCGCAACGACCTCAATCAGAATCACCGGCAACCTGGCTCCCTGCTGCGGTGTCAACGACCTGATAAGCTGCAGGCGCAAGACAGTGTATCTGAGAAAGGGGACCGTCATGAAAGAACTGCTATACCCACTCGGCATCCTGTTGGTCTGGTTCGTGCTGAACGCCTGGGTGCTGCCCAGGTTCGGCGTCAAGACGTGACTGTCAGGAAGTTGTGCGGTGGATTCGCACTCCGACCAGAAATCACTTGAATCCGAATCTGCGGTTTCGAGCGATCCAGAAACAAAGACGATCGACCATTCACCATTCATCCCAACTGAGAGTACTCACGAGCGTAAAGCACGACCCGACACAGGAAGTGGCTGGTTCGGACCGGAAGCCTGATCACAGTCTGGTCGTCAGGAAAAATCCGGACCACCGGGTTGTTCAGGATGCGTTTGCTCTCGCTGCTCTACCGCAGGGGAACGCTGAAGCGGCACACGTTGTCGATGTAACCAAACCCGGTGCACTCGACAAGCTGAACGGGGGGATTGAGAAAGTGGCCCGCTTCGTCAACATCTATGGTGGAGCGGGAAAGAAGCCGGCGACAGTCGACATCGTAATCGTCCTACACGGCGATGCGACGCTGACGATCCTGAATTCAGACGCCCAGTCGCACTAAGCGCCGAAGTCACGGACATCGAAATTGTGAATTACCATGTCAGAAACTCTCGGGAACCATCTGAAAGCTGTACAGTTCTGCATGGACTAGTTCGACCTGGAGCCGTATCGGCACGCCCCGGCGAACGGTGACCTCGCTGCCGTCCTTCCACTTGACCGGCATGCTGAGAGAATCCCCGACAATTGGTATGCAGTCCGTAATGGAGCGTTTTGAAATCGCTTGCCCTCTTTCATCCAGCAAGCCGACTCGCACGCTGCCCCCTGGCTGAACGTTAAGATTCAGTTTCAGAGTGCCACCGGTGAAGTGCAGCAAAGGTGTCGTGAAAGATCCTCCATCTGCTCCCGCCGTGGCAGCTACGAATCGATCCGGCTGAGCGACAACCCGGCTGTAGATTCTCGCGTTGCGCGGTTTGGTCACGTTGTCAAGCTTCGCTTCGTTGTGATGCAGTGGTGAACCTGAATAGTACAGCCATAGCTGATTTCCCTCGCGGATCATTCCCTGCCCCATGTACAACGATCCACCATCAAACTCACCGGGCTTACCCAGGGCAATCCATGGCGTCGACTGGTCAGGTCGAGACCAATGGATACCGTCGCGGCTCACTGCCAGGCGGATGTCCAATGTGTCGGTGTCGTGCTGATAGAGGCTGGGAAACATTAGATAGACATTTTCCGCGTAGGGGTACTTCATCGTGGCCGAATTATAAAGGTCGCTGTTTACCGGATCTTTGTCGTCGCTCTGCAGGATGAGTTTCAACGGATCGAAATGACGGAAGTCGTCACTCTCCGACCGGCCGAGCGACCGCCCCCGACCTCCAACTCTGCCATACAGTACGTACTTGCCGAGCGACCGGTCCCAGAATCCGGAGTACTGGCTGTCGGCGAAAATGTTGCAAACCGGATCCGAATAGCGGGTCCATTTCAGACCGTCCGCTGAATACATTCCCGCAACCCGGTGCACTGGTTCCCTGACTGACCGCTTTGTACCGAGCATACGGCGGCGCGTGCAGGTCGATGAATACACCCGCTCCATGTCCTCGCGAACGATTACCGTCTGCCGGCGAACCAATCTGTCGAAACAGGATGTTGTTCCGCTTGCTGCCCTGGTAGGAAAACAGTTCCAACTCAGGCCTGGTCCAGTGAATGCCGTCCTGCGATTCTGCGTAGCAGAACGATGTATCGTCGGCGGTCGGCCAACCGTCAATGTCGTAGGCGGCATACCACATGCGGTACCTGGCCCTGTCGTCAATTCGGCCTGCGTCCTGGAAAACGTTAAACCAGCTCAACGCTGCGTTTTCCCAGGGCTGTTCCGGTCGCAGAATCCTTTCACCGGTCTTTTGCGGTGGCTTAACCTTCAGCGTGACGCCCTTTGACGTTGCAAAAA
>LWDU01000331.1_pt2 | contig 12402 bp, 9 predicted proteins | sample 727161 | NCBI WGS metagenome assembly LWDU01 (sample SAMN04566230, study PRJNA314399) | hydrothermal vent metagenome | isolation source: deep sea hydrothermal plume seawater | place: Mexico: Gulf of California, Guaymas Basin | collected 2004-07-11 | reverse complement strand
CAATATGCTTCTAGGATGCGGCGTATGAAAGCGTGCGCTACTTGGAGCAAATACGACTTGCTAGATCAGTATTAAAGAAGGGAAGATGTCTGCTCTTATGAGCGACGTAGCGTTGTCGGTCTTTCATTTCCGCTAGTCAAAAGGTATGGAGCAATAACCCAGCAGAGTATTTAAACTCGCGACAATCCTTTACTCACCTTTCAGGATTACCCGCCGTTACTGACTAGCACTCAGCGTTTGAGGCAATCATCGGGTACGAATAAATTTGTAAATGATGCCAATATCAGGACCTCTGAGCATATCGTAGCATTAGCACCAATTGAGATGTAAGATTCGACTACGATGTTTTGAGCACTATCGGCGTATGCGGACGTGAGAGATGTAGATCGTCCACAAGTGTCGTCTAGGGCCGATGAACACAAGCGACTCGATCTCAATTTTCCCCAAGAAAACGAGCGAGTTTATTTGGAACCCTGATTCCAGGCGATAACTATCATTTACAATTTCTGTTTTTGTATGAGGACACTCCAGATCCTTGATTCCAATGATATATCGCGGCCGAACCAATCACTCTATCGCCTAATGTCGTGTCCAGGTAAATTATTGCAGCAGGGTCAATATTCGAAAAATTCATGGCATTCACACGATTAGTCCGAACATAGGGAAACAAAATTAGGAGGAATTGTCCTTCCGGTCGAGTAGTCTTGGAAACAGTGAGCTCACCTTGGAATGACTGGTTTTGGCGGCTGTAGAAGTTCAATTAGAGCGTCTACCAGAGGCCGCATCTGTTTAGTCGGGCCAACTGTCACCCGTATGCAGCCGTCAAGAATCGAGGCAGTGCCCCCCGCTGATCGAACTAGATAACCTTTTTGTTGTAGTGCATTTTCGACACCAGGGCGATTCACGTGCGGACCCGGTCGAATGTGAATAAAGTTGGTCGCGCTTGAAATGACATCGATCTGACAAGCCCGTAAGCTGGAGACCATCCAGTCTCTAGATCTGGTAATTTCATCGACATACTCTTCGACCAGAAAGTAATTCTCGATCAGGTAGCAGGCTGCCTTAATCGCGACCAAGTTGATGTCGAGCAGTGTTTTTACTTTCTTGAGTTGCTGGATGAGTTCTTCAGATGCTGCGAGGAAGCCAAGTCGGAGTCCGGCTAGACCCCACGCCTTAGAGAACGTTCTTAGTACACATAAGTTTGGATAACTACTAAGGAGTTTTACCGAGCTGGTTTGGTTGGAGAATTCAATATATGCCTCATCCAGAATGAGAAGCACATCGTGCTCAGCAGTCAGTTCCATCAGTTGAATTATCTCTTGGGGCTGCAGTACTGTTCCTGTCGGTTGATTTGGGTTAGGTAGGATGACGCTTTTTGTGCGCTTTGAGATACTCGCCAGTAGCGAATCGAAATCTAACTGAAGGTGTTCATTAAATGAAATGACTTTTTTTTGACAACCAAACATTTGTGCGTATACATTGATCATTGCATAGGTGGGATCGGGACATACGATCTCATCATCAGAACCCAAAAAGGTATCAAAGAGAATTTTGAGGGCGCCGTCCGCACCGTTAGACAAAAGTAAATTCTTTGGACTTATCCCTAGAAAAGCAGATAACTTCTCATACAAGGGTGTTTGATCAGGATAACGGGTTAACTCTATTGGACTTATCGATTTATATATGTCAGAGACGACAGCATCGGGATAGGGAATTGTGCGTTCGTTCTTGTCGAGTAATATCTTGCTGTCTCGGCCTGACCCAATGTCTCCTAAACGTTGAAGTTGGGCTATGAGAAGTTTTGTTTCCACCATTTTGGTGTTTCCAGATGCTTAGGGCCGAGGTTACAAATGCCGATCTTTAGATAAACTCTAAAGCACACATGAACCGTTATTGGTTGTAATGCTCTACCCACTTTACGAAACTGTCCTTTCCTATCAGGTCGCCGATAGCATTGCACTCACGACAGGAGGGAAGACTGCGATCGCACTTGGCTAGGTTTCGTCTTGCCGTATCGAAGCGTGTGTCGGTCCAAATCTTAAAAATATGGTCCTGTGCAAAATTACCAACGACGTATCGTTTCGCCCAGTCATGAGAGCATATAGTAACGTTAGCTCCAACATCGACTGTCAACATATAAAATGGATAGTAGCATTCTTGGCTAATCGGGAACTTTAGCTTTGCCTTGGTAGATTCAGAATTAGACACTACTTGAAAAGCATCAGAATCGACCAGCCCACCTCGGTTCGTCATATTGATACCATAATTTCCGTCTTCAAAATATCGACGTCGCAAAAGTACTTGGGACGGTTTAAGGTCGGCCTCTTCGCGAAGGCGGCTGAATTCCGCGATCTGTTGGGGGCCGTCGTACATACTTATACTAAGCGTGTCTAACCCTGCACTAAACAGCGACGTCAATTTTGTTGCTGTCAATAAATCACCATTTGAATTGACTTCGATTTGAGTATTCGGAAGAATCTGCTTGGTGCGGGAAATCAAACGGTCGAGACGTTTGTGTAAGAGTGGTTCACTCTCTCCCGAAAAAAGGATCATCCCCGAGTAATCGATACTTTTGAGATCTTGAAGTAATTTCTCATAAAGAGACTGCTTCATGACTCCCGAGAGCCCCACCTTTTTGTAGTAATCATCAGATACGGGGCAGAATGAGCATCTTCTGTTGCAAGCCGCAACGACACTGATCTCTACTATCGAGAATACGGGGATACCCGTTTTCGTTGTTAAACGAGCGGCAGCGATCGCATTTTTGCGTTTGGTTGTTGAATCAATTATCGGGGCACGTTCCATGCTTATTCCCTATGGGGTGTATGGCAATCAGCTCGTTCAATTGATTGGATTATTACTCGGTAGTCAGTCGGGTGCAAAATTATATTGACTTACTGCGTTCCCATTTTCGGGCTTCGCCACAAAATATCCTCATTACCAATTGAGCAAGTGATTGAATGCTAAAATTAGAGCGTCAACGCAATAGTGTTTCGATCAATTTCGCTAATCCTAAATGTTCGCGCAGTGCAGGTATTTACGCAATGATATCAATATTTTATAAGCATTAAGCTTGGGGGATTGGGGAAAATGACCAAACAGTTGGAAACTGGAATTTACAACGTCAGAAACGTGGGTCGGTACATATTTCAGGAGAATGCGCTAGATTTTCTTCCCCAGATTCTGGAGAGTCGGCCTGATATTAATATCGGGTCAGCCATCTTCATTGTGGATGAGTTCTTCCAGCAGGATACTGATCTTGTTGGCCGCTTACCAATCAGAGATGTAGACAGTATCTTTTTTGTTCCAACCAAGGACGAACCAACAACAGAATATATCAATGCACTCTATTCAAAAGTCGTTAATGCTGGAAGAAAAAATATAAAGGCAATAGTGGGCATCGGTGGAGGTACGGCCCTGGATACGGCAAAAGCCGTATCCAATCTTTTGGGAAACGGTGGTCGTGCAGAAGACTATCAAGGTTGGGACCTGTTAACCAAGCCAGGCGTCTACAAAGTTGGTGTTCCTACAATTTCTGGGACAGGTGCGGAAGCGACTCGCACCTGCGTGATGACCTCGAAGAAGACTGGCCTAAAACTGGGCATGAATAGTGACTTTTCTTTGTATGATCAACTTCTTCTCGATCCGTCTTTAACTAAGACAGTGCCAAGAGAACAGTATTTTTTCACGGGCATGGATGCTTATATTCATTGCACTGAGTCTTTGGCAGGATCCTATAGAAATTCGATTGGCGATGCGCTTTCTGAGAAAAGCCTGAAGTTATGCCAGGATGTTTTTATGTCCGATGATATGATGACAGAAGAGTGTCGGGCGAAATTGATGGTTGCGTCATATTTGGGTGGCTGCGCGATCGCGACAAGTTACGTGGGCATTGTTCATCCGTTCTCGGCTGGACTCAGTGTTGTTCTGGGATTGCACCATGGAGTCGCAAACTGTATTGCGCTGAATGGATTGAAGGACTTTTATGGTGCCGCTCAAGAAGAACTCATTGCAATGACAGAAAAACAAAATGTTGTTATTCCGCAGTCAGTATGTTCTGGGCTTGGGGGAGAAGATTTAGATAGATTGTATGATGCGACCATAATTCATGAAAAGCCCCTTATTAACGCTTTAGGCCCTGATTTCCAAGACTTCTTGACTCGCGATAGAGTCACAAAACTTTTTTCTCAAATGTAATTCGTTAATTATCACAAATTCAGCATTACAAGACATGTCAGACTTTCTTATCCCGTTCGGGGGCCGGTCCCACACATATACCGATGGCGAAATTGATGAAGTAAAGCGAATGATGCAAGGTTCTATGGCCCTTACCCAGGGAGAAGAGCAAGATCGGTTTCAAAAAAGATTTTCAAAATTCCTAGGAGTAGAAAATGCGTTTGCTGTAAGCAATGCAACAGCAGGCCTAGAATTGATTGCACAACTTTGCCAGTTTCATTCTGGTGATGAGGTTGTCATCCCAGCGCATACCTTTACGTCAAGCGCGTACCCGTTTGTGAAGCACGGGGCTACTATAGTCTGGGCTGATATTGACCTTAATACGCGAGTTACGGATGCGTCACTTCTAGAGCCCTGTATAACCAACAAGACCAAAGCAATAGTAGTTCCGCATCTATACGGGTACGGCGCTGATATTCCTGAAATAATGGAATTGGCCGCTAGTTACAATCTTATTGTTATCGAGGATGTTGCGCAGGCGATCGGAGTGAAGGTAGGAGAGAAAATGGCTGGTGCATACGGTGATTTTTCGGTTTTCTCCTTGCATGCGCAGAAGAACATTTCTACTCTTGGTGAAGGCGGCGTGTTGGTCACGCGAGATAAAGAATTTGCGCGCCTGATTCCTATGATTAGGCACAATGGCCATTGCGGATTTACATTTGAGCGAAATGACTATTGGATTCCCGCTATGGGAAATGTTGATCTTCCAGAATTGAATAAAGAGTTGATCTGGCCCAACAATTTTTGCCTCGGTGAGATTCAGTGCGCATTAGGTGTAAAACTGCTGGATCGAGTCGTAGAGCTAAATCAAGAAAAAAGACACAGAGCGTTACAGTTCATAGACGCTTTTATGGATCACCCGGAAATAGAGTTCCATCGCGAAGATAGTGATAGACATAACTATCATTTACTGGTCGCGAGATTAGCAGTAGGTAATCGGGATGACTTCATCCGGTTAATGGCGTGCGAGCACAGAATTCAGTGCGTCGTCCAATACTACCCTCTCTATCGTTACCCCTTTTATAAAAAACTCGGGCTTGGAAGTGCCAGATGTTCTAACACCGACAAGTTTTTTGACTCTATGATTTCGTTTCCTTTCCATCACTCTTTAAATAGTAGTCAACTTGATCAAATAAGGTCCGCAGCTATAAACGTGTTGTCGCGGGTAAGTGCTGGGAACTGACCGCTTGTGAAAAAGGGAACTGAGTTGCTAATTGTGATACCCGCTTTCAAAGAGCGGGTTGTGTTTCAAGACGATCTGGTGAAAAACCTTGCGGGTCGCTCTCTTCTTGAGCGCGCGATTGATAGGGCTAAGTCTATTGAAACCCTCAGCCAAAGGGTCGTTCTTTTTACTGACTCAGAAGAGGTTAGTTTGATTGGAGAGCGAAATAATGTTCCCTCGATCTGCCAAAGCTTCGGTGAATATAGCGTGTCCGAGTCTGTGAAAAATGTATTAAGTAGTGTACCCAATGCAGGAAAAGAGATCACCTCGATATTAGTGTTATCTCCCTATGCACCCTTGATTACCAAAGTGGAACTCAGGAATGCCTTTGACAAATTTGTCTCTCTAGGTGTCGACGTATTGAAGTCGGTCCGCCATGAGAAGCAGCATCTTTTTAAGGAGATTTCGCAAACGATAGATGAACTTTTGTTGGATACTCAAGGTCAAAAAGTGGTTCTAAATTCCCAGGCGTTCACATTCTTTAAATATGAATTGTTGGCTCGAGATCGCTCAGACACCACATATATCGCTCCATGGGTGATTCCGGAGAATATGGTTGAGATTGAAACACTCCAGGATTGGTGGGTTTCCGAGAAATTACTGCAGCGGAAAAGAATCGTGTTTCGGGTTATTGGTAATAAAGAGGTGGGAATGGGCCATATATATCGGAGCCTGTCGATCGCTCACGAATTACATGATCATGAGACTCTGTTTGTGTGTGATTCGGAGAGTTACGAGGTGGTAAACGAACTCGCGGGCTATGATTATTGGCTTGATGTGGCCCCGCAAAAAGCGATGACAGAGCGTATAGCGAGCCTGAAACCGGACCTCGTGATCAATGATATGCTCGATACAACTGCCGAATATATTCGGGCGCTAAAACGGACTGGGGCGGCAGTTGTCAATTTTGAAGATCTGGGTCCGGGCGCAACGCTTGCAGATCTAACAATCAATGAATTGTATGACAAGCCTGCTTTTCCTGGATCTCGAATACTGTGGGGCCATGACTATTTTTTTGTCCGAGAAGAGTTTGACAAGGCCACACCTCATCAAATATTAAAAAAAAATGTTGAAAGAATTTTGCTGACATTTGGAGGCACCGATCAGCATAATTTAACGCGGGAAATTTACCAGGCAATCAAGGAATTGTGTCGGGCGTATGGGGTGCACATCCATATCGTTACTGGGCCAGGATATCAAGGTTACGAGGCTCTCGCAGAAGAAGTGAAAAAGAACGAGGGGGCGTCGATAACTCATGCAACCGGAGTAATTTCTTCGATTATGGAGCGAACGCAGTTAGCAATAACCTCTAACGGTCGGACAGTCTACGAATTAGCTCATATGAATATTCCTAGCATCGTAATTCCTCAAAATGCGCGAGAGTGCACACATTCTTTTGCACGTGAAGAGACCGGATTTATCCCGGTTCCTCCTTATCAGGCAGGGGTAAGCGAGAACCAAATTTGTGTGGCTCTGGAGAAGCTTCTTAATGAGTCAAATTATCGCAACATGCTCATTCGAAATATGGAGCCGTATTCATTTAGGGTGAATAAAAAAAGAGTGTTAGATGAAATACTTCGGTTGATCAAAGTCGTATAATTGACCTGTTACTTTTATTTGTTATTAAAGATCAAGCAAGCCTCCAGTGTCGGAGGCTTGAGGCTAGGGATTTTGTAGTTGGTATGCCCCAAAGAGTTCGTGTTTTTATCGCTGATTGGACAGTCAAACAACCTCGGATGGGCGAGTGATGCTTGAGTTATGTGAGTTGATCACACGGCAAGGAGTAGATGGTGGTCAGGAGTCCAGTTCGCGGCCATTGATTATTGCCGAGGCTGGAGTCAATCATGAGGGCAGCATGGAGACCGCTTATCGTCTGATTGATGATGCGGCTGAAGCTGGCGCAGACGCGATCAAGTTCCAAACCTATAAAGCTGAGACGCTTGCATCACAGAATTCTCCGGCATATTGGGATACGCAACTTGAGCCGACAAAAAGTCAGTTCGAATTGTTTAAAAAGTATGATCGATTTTGGAAAACTGAATTTGAAGACCTGAAAATGCGATGTGACCAGGTGGGGATAGAATTTATGAGTACCCCGTTTGATATTGAATCAGTCGAGTTTTTGTCAGATCTTATGAGTGTGTTTAAGATTTCTTCTTCGGATATCACGAATAAACCATTTATTGAGCATATCTGTAAATTTCAAATGCCAATCATTTTGTCGACTGGTGCGTCTGATATCTTTGAGGTTGATGAGGCGCTTGGCTGGATTGGCCAAGCAGAAGTTCCAGTTGCTTTGATGCACTGTGTTCTAAGTTATCCAACCAAAGACGGCGACGCCAATCTGGGAATGATCAAGGGATTAAAAAACAAATATCCCGACCATGTTATCGGTTATTCAGATCACACCATGCCTGGCGATATGAAACCTCTAGAGATTGCCACCTTACTAGGGGCGAAGATACTCGAGAAACACTTTACGCATGATAAGACTTTGCCAGGGAATGATCACTATCATGCGATGGATAAGACTGATCTAAAAAAATTCTTGAGAAATCTCGATGGAATTCTGGAATTGCTTGGCGAATCGGAAAAGCGTGCGCTAGAGGTTGAGGAATCTGCAAGGCGTAACGCACGAAGAAGTTTGGTTGCTTGCCGATCAATATTGGCAGGATCAATTATTTCATTGGATGACCTAACCTGGAAGCGGCCCGCCCACGGTATAAGCCCTAAACTAATTGATCAAGTTGTGGGGCGGAAAGCTCGGAATATGATTGCTGAAGATGACATTATCACCTGGGATCAACTGTCTTGAGTCAGTCGGCGGAACTAACTATAGAGATAGACGCTTATCTTGAGAGACTTTTTTGTCTCAACCGTAGTCTTACCGGAGAAGGTAATCGACAGACATTGAGAATACTAAGCGAGATCGCCCCCATCGAGACCAAAGAATATCCTTGCTCCACGCAGGTGTACGACTGGGTAATACCTGATGAGTGGTCTATTCGTGATGCCTGGATAAAAGACAGTTCGGGCGAGAAGATCGTTGATTGGCAAACTAACAATTTACATATCGTTGGATATTCAGAGGCGGTTGATCGGAAGGTCAGCTTTGAGGAACTTGCCCCCAGGCTTCATTATTTCGAGGACAATAGCCGTGGAATCCCCTATAGAACCAGTTATTATGACCGGCACTGGGGCTTTTGTGTAACACAAATTCAGTATGAAAAGCTGAGAAGCGCTTCTGGGAAGCTCGATGTTTTTATTGACTCAGATTTCAACTCCAGCGGTAGTATGACCGTTGGGGAAATTAAAATAGCCGGTCGCAAGAAGGAAGAGTTCTTGGTATCGACGTATTTGTGTCATCCGTCTATGGCTAACGATAATTTGAGCGGCTTAATCACAACCGCAATTCTCGCGCGTGCGATGTTGAATCGGGGTGTGCCAGAGCACAGTTGGCGGTTCGTTTTTGTGCCTGAGACGATCGGAGCAATTGCGTATCTGAAGTTTAATGAATTGGCAATGAAAACTGTCCGCGGTGGGTTTGTGGTCACATGTTGTGGTGGCCCAGGGGCGCTTGGATATAAAGAAACTTATATTGCCGATCATTTGGTCGATCGAGCAGTCAGGCTTGCATTCCGAGATAGAAATATAGAGCCATTGCATTATCGATTTGTTCCAGATGGGAGTGATGAGCGACAGTACTCATCGCCGGGCTTTAGAATCCCAGTAGCGAGTATTACTAAAGATAAGTACTACGAGTTTCCTGAATATCACACATCGTTAGATAATTTAGAATTTGTCTGTGGGGCGCAGATATGTGAGTCGCTTACCGTTTACGAGGATGCAATTCGAATTGTTGATGAGAACTGCCTAATACGAACTCGAGTCCCTAACGGCGAAGCGCAACTTGGGCGTAGGGGGTTGTATCCTAAAGTTGGGGGCGCTATCGGTCAAAGCGCAGCGTTTGGTGATGACCAGGATAACCAACAAGCGCAACTAGATTTAATTGGGTGGGTTTTGTTTCTTGCTGACGGAAACCACGATCTGATAGCAGTCGCGGAAAGATCTAAGCATCGATTTAGGGCCGTTCAGAGTTGCGTAGCACTGCTTTTGGAGCAGGATCTTATCGAACTCATCCCTTCGAGTCAGGCAGCTTCGACAGCGCGAGTGAATTGATCTTTGCCCATATAAATGTTGTGGGCTAACTGGATTTCTCAGCATAATCACCGAGCTCAAAACATTGACGCTATTGGCGCGATTTGGAAACCTTATGCAAAAAAAATTCTTAGTCCTCGGAATCAATCACGGTGGGCACGATACATCAGCTGCGCTTATGTTGGATGGCGAGCTTATATCTGCCTGTGAGCAAGAGAGATACAGTCGCGATAAACATAGCCGCCGGTTCCCGAGTGAAGCGGTAGATGATTGCTTGAAGCAAGCGAGAATGACGATAGAGGATGTTCGGGAAATCGCCTTTGCTTTTGATCCGGTTTATCACATTCAGGAGGCATATCTCAGGCCGGCATTGGCCAATGCGGAGCACATTAATCGAATTATCAATGATGCCGAGCGCATCAAGAGTAATTTCCTAGTAGAGGACGTAATTCGCGAACAGACCGGCTTTAGCGGCCCAATCAGATACTTGAATCACCACATGTGTCATTTAGCGAGTGGATACTTCCCCAGCGGATTTAATGAGGCGCTTCTGGTCAGCTATGACGGCGTTGGGGAAATAGAAGCTGGGATGTTTGCAACGGGTAATGATGGAAAGATACAAATTCTCCACAGGGACAATCTATTTCCAGATTCTCTCGGATTACTCTACTCGGCAATTACGTTTTTTCTGGGTTGGCGACACCATTGTGATGAGGGAATCGTTATGGGACTTGCAACCTATGGCCACCCGGATCATCAGATTCCTGAAGATGGAAGGACTTATGCTGAGGTTTTTGAAGAGATTCTGTCCTCAAAATCTATGTATGAGTACCATGTGAGCAGAGATTGGATTACTTATCATAAAGAGCGTGACACCTGGGTGAGCGACCAGTTTCGTGCCGTATTTGGCGAAAAGCGTGGCGAACAAGAAGATATCACGCAGCATCACATGGATATCGCAGCGGCTCTCCAGCATCGTTTAGAGGAAATCGTCATTAATCAGTTACGAGCTGTGCGAGAGGAAACTGGACTGAGACATCTATGCCTATCTGGCGGTGTCGCTTTGAATTGCTCACTAAACGGCAAAATTCAAAACGCCGCCATCTTTGACGAGATTTTTGTCCAGCCAGCCAGTGGAGATGCTGGTACAGCAGTGGGCGCATGTTATCTTTCTTCTGCGCATATGTTTTCAGGCATGAAGCCCAAAAAGCAGCATAATTTCTACCTTGGGTCTGGGTTTGATGATCACGACGTCGATATTGCTTTAAAAAAGCATGGCCTATCAGCGCAAACACCCGAAGATATCTATACCGCTACAGCACAAAGACTCGCCAAAGGGGAAATCATTGGATGGTTTCAGGGCCGAGCAGAATTTGGCCCGAGGGCTTTAGGAAACCGGAGTATTCTGACCCGTCCATATCCTGCAGAAATGAAGGATTACTTGAATAAGCGCGTCAAATTTCGCGAGGAATTTCGTCCATTTGCTCCTGTGGTATTACACGAATACCTTACAGAGTATTTCGATATTCAACAAGAGAGTCCACATATGCTTATTGCCTGTCAGGCAACCGCGCAAGCCGCGGATAAGATTCCCGCAACTGTACACGTAGACAATAGCTGTCGAGTGCAGTCTGTAAAGGAAAGCAACAATAAGCGGTTGTTTCGATTGTTAACCGCGTTTTTCAAAATCACCGGCTGCCCAGTTCTTCTAAATACGTCTTTTAACGTCAAAGGGCAGCCGATTGTGAATTTTCCAGAAGAAGCTATTAAATGTTTTCTAAATACCAATATTGATTGCTTGGTAGTTGGAGACCACATGATGACCAAGGAATAGGGAAAAGTCTATTGACCCAACTGACAGTTTTGGCTGGAGCTTCAGAACCAGGTGGTGCAAAAAATATTGCGCTTATAGCGAAAAGCCTAGAAGGCAAAGGTATCTTAAAGATTTGTTGTAGTAAAGGAGCTACCCAGATACTGCGACAAACCGATTTGGCGTTTAAGCAAGTAGATCACATTGGAACCATCTCAGATGCCGCCGAACTGTTGTCAAAGACCAAGCCCACGGTCATATTGACGGGACGGGGCATTCAACCCAACTCGCTCGAAAGACTGTTAGTCCGAGCAGCTCATCAATTGGGAATCCCAAGCGTAGGGCTGATCGACGAGTGGTACGATTACAAGGCGAACTACTCGGATGAATCTGGCTCTTGGAATAGCTTGCCTAGCATGATCTGCTGCCCTGATGAGCAAGCCTATCAGGAAGCGATAGAGGAGGGCCTGCCGCCCGCGCAACTTCAAGTGACAGGTAGCCCAGCGTTCGCAGCTACGTTTGATAGACAAGAAAAGTTCCGCAAGATCCCCCCTAAAAGGCCAAGCATAACTTGCCCTAGCGAGGCTGGACCGGTGATTGTTTTCCTTTCAGAAATTATTCATCAAGGTTCTGAACTTCATTCACCTCCTGAATTGGTCAAATCGGGGCACAGCGATCCGGGCTATACAGAACACTCTGTGCGAGAAGATCTCAAGGACATTTTGAAAGCGACCTTCAGAGCCTGCACTGTAATTGAAAAATTACATCCCAGCGCCCAACCTGAAACTTACTCAGTTTTGGCAAGCCCCGGAGTCGACTGGAGGGCAACACAGGATGCAGATTTGGACTCACTTTTTTGGTGGGCAGACCTAGTTGTCGGTATGCGATCGGCCGCGCTAATTGAAGCACGACTTCTGGGAGCGCCAACCATCTCCTTTCAGCCGAATCTGATCGGGAAGAATCGGTGCACGGCGGT
>LWDU01042323.1_pt2 | contig 12403 bp, 10 predicted proteins | sample 727161 | NCBI WGS metagenome assembly LWDU01 (sample SAMN04566230, study PRJNA314399) | hydrothermal vent metagenome | isolation source: deep sea hydrothermal plume seawater | place: Mexico: Gulf of California, Guaymas Basin | collected 2004-07-11 | reverse complement strand
TTAACCGGATCGTAATGATTGATTTAACAACTGCAGGAGCCAGGTTTTCCAAAACTTATGATGTTTATACAACTGCGAAGAAAGTCATTCATGACTACAATAAAAGTCAGCAAACTGATGTCACCATCGAGTGGGTCAATGACCCCAAGGAGTTGATGTTGACATCCTATCCTACTGAACCGAAGGGATGGACCCGCTCCAGTGGTAGCCCTAAAGACAACCCTATAATTGATTATAACGAATACCCAAATCCTGTAATCGGTGATCTCAGATTGGCACAGTTTCAAGTTGATGGCATCGAGGCCGAGTTTGATGCCAAGGTTGCTCTAGAGAATACAGGGGTACTGTTGGTCAATCATGGCATTCACTCAATGAACCAGGTCTTTGACCCCAAAATTAATGACACCCTTATCCTGAATCAGAACATCAAGGATTTGTTGTTGGAGAAATTCCCAGAAATGCAATCCAAAAACATCCTGGGGGGTTGGTTTGGTGATATGGTAAGCAATGAACTTGTGAAACCAGGACCTCCTGCTTTCACCCAGTTGGAACGCACCAGGGAAATGCGTGGTGAAAATCTGGGCTATATTCTTCTTCACGATACCCAAAATCAACAGCCGCAGGGAGATTGGAAGTTCCGCTATTGGCAGGCACTCGAGCAACTGCGCATCAATGGTGTGCAGCATATTGTCGTTGTTTTCCCCCAGATCATGGCAAACTCTGTGCTCAACCTGGTTGAAGTACCTAATCAAATAGCTAAAGAGATCGGTTACAGAAATTGGTCAAAAATTGATCAACTGGATTTCGCAACCTACCCTGAGGTTGGGCATCCTTTTGCTGATTATTGGGGTGTTTGGGTCGAGCAAACATGCAAAGTTTCAACAGATTCTAAACAGAAAGAACCTTGCTGTTTTAACATGGGTGGGTGTCCCAATGGACAACCTTACCCTCCACTGCGACAAGCCCCTTTGCATGTGAGACGAGATGACCTGGATCCATCTCTGGCTTTTGATGTGTCACATTTTGGTCATCTGGGTTATGATTCTGAAGCTGGAATGCCAAGTGAAAAACAGCCGGTACAAAATCAGTACGCTGGAACATGGTCAATGTGGCAGGTAACAGATGACCACAGGGCAGTGGCAGAGTTTCTCGCAGACAAGATTGTTGAACATTTAAAGGCACCGACAACACATGCAGGAAGACAATAATGTCAATTGAAATTTTAAGACGGGATTTTTTATTAGGGGTAGGAGCCGTGGCAATGATGGCTGCAGAAAGATCTTCTGGGTTAATGCACGGTACTGTTCCTGAGGATGCACCCGACATGAGCTTGCCATTAAATAACTTGATTAATTTAATTCGCATGCAAGCCAGTCTCGACAGCACAAGTCAAATTCCATGGCATTATAATGGTACTTTGTTTGCTCAGATCGCTTCTGAGCAACCGATTCCGATGGTCAACATCGAAGGCATGGAAAGTTACCGTGTATTTCCACTGCAGGATGGTTCCTATGAAGTTCTTGGTAATATGCTGACTTTTTTCAGAGACATAGATACCGGAAAAATGATCCGGGAGTACCAAAATCCATTTACCGGAAAAATCAATCAGGTACTGCCTAATATCAGGCAAGCAAGTCTTGGCAGAGGCCTTAACATCTCTACCATGGGCGCAAGACCCAAGGCTTTCATTGATCAAATGCCGGATAAACCCTTGCTGTTGGATTGGACGTTTGGTCCGGAAACAGTCTGGCTCCAGAATGACACAGCCTACCCACCAGGCCTGTCTGAGCCCAGAATGCAAAGATCTACAATGTTTGCTCCCCTAGACCAGTTTCTTGACCAAAATGTCATCTCACTACCCAGTTTGTTCAGTTCCACTGTATTGATGCCATGGTTGTCTTGGATGGATATGAATGAAGTTGAAGGGCACACTCTCTGGCATGCATCCGGTGTTAAATTAAAGTCCATCAACCAGTTGCCAGAAGAATACTTCATTCGAATGATGACTGAACATCCTGAATTATCTTCATTTAATTTAGAAGAAGACAGCGGACCTGTAATTTTTGAATAAACTATTTTTCATAACAAGCCAAAGGCTCTGTCAATTAGTTAGCGTTCTAACAGTGAGAAAATCAAACCCATTTTTTTTATTGCTCATAGTATTGATCCTTGTTGGCTGTGGAAAATCAAAGCCATCTGCTGATGTCAGCAACAATAACGTTCCCTCTGATCTGAGTTCTCAGGAAATCTTGAATAACAGTTCTGTGCAAGGGGATTATGAAAGGGGTAGGCAGCTTTTTCTTCAATGCAGGGCATGCCACTCATTGAAAATAAATGAGTCCCATAAGGTCGGTCCCAATTTGTATAGGATCTTAGGACAGGAATCAGGTAACCAGGAGGGGTTTGATTATTCAGATGCATTGATGTCTTCAAAAATTCTCTGGAATATTGATACCCTCGACCAATTTCTACAAAAACCCTATGCGTTTATTCCCGGTAATAGAATGGTTTTTGCCGGTCTTAAAAATGCTTCTGACCGTTTAGATATCATTTCATATTTGGTAGAAGAAACTGCAGAAAAAGACCAAAAATAACAAGCGTTTTGATGCATTAAGGCGATGCAAAAAAAAATTCTAGTTGAAAACATTTTTAATCATGTTAATTTGCGGTAACAAAATTGCCATCCTGATAAAATAAAATGTCAACAATGAAAAAAAGAGGTAATTTTTATGACTAACGAATCTTTTTTAGGCATGTTTGCCAGGTCCCCTTTTTCTGCGCTGCAAGAACATATGGATGTAGGAAAAAAGGCAACTGTAGCTCTGAAAAGTTTCTTATTTTCTGCGAAAAATTCTGATTGGGATGCTGCTTCTCGGTATCGCCAAGAAATAATTGACCTTGAGCATGTTGCGGACGGTATTAAGCATAAAATTCGTAGCAACTTGCCAAAGTCCTTATTTATGCCTGTTTCTAGAGAAGATCTACTTGATCTTGTTTATGCCATGGACGGGATACCAAATACTGCTAAAGACATTTCAGGCATCATGATTGGCAGGCATATGGAAATTCCAGAGCAAATAAGTGAGCAATTTATTTCTTTTGCTGAGGCTGCCATAAATGCCGCCAAACAAGCTTCTATAGCCATTGAAAAAATTGATGAAATGCAAAGAAGTGGGTTTGGTTCAAGCGATGCAAATATATTGCGAGACCTCGTTGCAGAGTTGGAGCAACTTGAACATGAGGATGATGAGTTAGAAGCGGCTTTGAGAAATGATTTTTTCGTAATTGAGAAAGAGTTTTCACCCATTGATGTTATGTTTCTCTATGACGTCATTAACAGAATAGGCTCCCTTGCAGATATAGCACAAACGGTGGGGCATATTTTAATCCGTTTGGTTTCCAAATAATGGTAGAGGATCAGAATGTTTGAAGTTATAGCAGAGCATGGACAAGTCTTACTGATTTTAGCTTGTATTTTTGGATTCTTCATGGCTTGGGGAATTGGCGCAAATGATGTTGCCAATGCCATGGGCACTTCCGTTGGTGCGAGAGCATTGACCGTAGCACAAGCGGTATTGATTGCTTGTATTTTTGAATTTGCCGGCGCTTATCTTGCTGGAGGAGAAGTTACAGCAACCATCAGGGAAGGAATTATCGATGCAGCAGTCATTAGCGAAACACCCGAACTGCTTGTTTTTGGCATGCTGGGTACTTTACTAGCAGCTGGCATATGGTTGTTGATAGCTTCGTATTTTGGCTGGCCTGTATCAACCACGCACTCAATCGTTGGGGCAATCGTAGGTTTTGCAGCGGTTGGTATTGGAGTCGATGTTATCCAATGGCCCAAAGTTGCTTCGATAACTGCCAGTTGGGTGATATCTCCTGTGATTGCAGGAACCATTTCATTCTTGTTATTTACCAGCGTTAAGAAATTAATTTTACAAACAGAAAACCCATTCATGAATGCTAAACGGTACGTTCCTTTTTATATGTTTCTAACAGCCTTTTTAGTTTCAATGGTTACTTTTGTAAAAGGATTAAAGCATGTGGGAGTCAGTCTTACTACTTCACAGAGTATTGCCTGGTCTTTAGTTTTCGCTTTAATGATTACCGTTATAGGAGCGCTCCTATTGCAGCGAATCGACAATACAACAAGGGAAAAAAATGGAGCTATGTTTGATGGTGTCGAGAGAGTATTTGCCATCTTGATGGTCTTCACCGCTTGTGCAATGGCATTTGCTCATGGTTCTAACGATGTCGCTAATGCCATAGGTCCTTTGGCAGCAATTGTTTCAGTGATCCAAAGTGGAGGGGACATAGCCGCAACATCAAATGTACCGTTTTGGATATTGTTGATTGGTGCTTCCGGGATTGTTATCGGTCTTGCCATGTTGGGCTTTAGAGTGATGATGACCGTGGGAAGAGCAATTACAGAGCTGACACCCAGTCGTGGGTTTGCTGCACAGTTAGCGGCTGCCGGAACTGTGGTCATCGCTTCGGGAACTGGTTTACCCATATCCACAACCCATACGCTGGTTGGTGCCGTATTGGGTGTGGGTCTTGCTAGGGGCATAGGAGCGATCAATTTAAGCGTTGTTGGTAAAATTATTTTGTCGTGGATTGTGACCTTGCCAGTGGGTGCAGGGTTATCAATTTTATTCTTTTTTGCTCTTAAGGGATTCTTTACTTAGGTCAGGTGATATATATAGAAATCTCTCTAATTCATCAGTGGTCGAATCAACAAAGGAAGAGTGAATGACTAAAAGTATAGTTACCCCTCTTATCGTATTAACCTGGTTTTCCTTAGTAACCGTCAATGCAAACGAGAACCCGGTTGAATTCAAGACCGATTTTCGTTACCGCTACGGCTTTGTTGATGATGACAGCAAAGATTCTTCGCGCAGAAGAAACAGGATCCGAAGTCGCTTTGGCCTAACCGGCGCAATCAATGAACAGTTAAAGATTAATCTCAGATTTGCAACCGCTGAGAAGAATCCTATCTCAGCAAATCAAGACTTAGGCCACGATTTTTCCCTCAAGGACATTGGTTTGGATCAGCTGTATTTTGATTATTTGATCTCTGATAATGCCAGCCTCCTGGGAGGCAAAGTTAAAAATCCATTTTACCGAGCAAATAAGAGCCAGCTAATTTTTGATGGAGATTACAACCCAGAGGGTTTAGCTCTTCAGTTTAATAAAGGAATTGTATTTGGCTCAATAGGAACTTTCTCGATGGATGAGCATGAATCGGTCGATGCTATTTCCATAAACGGTTTGCAAATTGGGATTTCAAGTAAAACATCGGCAGGAGACAAATTCAAAATTGCACTGGCTCGGTACACTTTCAAGGATATTCATGGAAGACCCGCATCAGATATAACTTGGAATGGTAAAATTTTTGGCAACCCAATTGATGCAAATGAGAATTATCTCAATGATTATGCTGTGAACAATATCTCTGCCGAGATTAGCACTAAAGTTGGCTCTAAAAAAATCCCAACAGTCTTTTTCATTGATTGGGTAAACAACAGTGATGCAAATAGTGATGACAAAGGCTATCAGATTGGCTTACAACTCGCATTCATTGATGCATGGAAGATGACATATTTTTATAAGGATGTAGAGAAAAATGCAGTTTTTGGTGCTCTCACTGATTCTAATTTTGGCGGCGGCGGAGCAGGGCATAAAGGCCATGTCGTCAATTTAAGTTATGCTTTTTCAAAGAATTTTAGTACTGAGTTTACTTGGTTCAATAACGATAAAAAGATGACGATCGATTACACAAAAATTTTTCTGGATCTCAAATACAAATATTAAGAATTATTAACCGGCTACTCCCCAGCCACCATTTTGATAACCTTTAGGCAGCCCAGAATCAACAGTAAACCCATACAATTCTTCTTTCGGTAGAGACTGTTTAACCATACGATTGACCTCGATCAGAGCTTCTAAATCTATACCCGTTCGCAACCCCATCGAATCAAGCATAAACACCAGATCTTCAGTGACAATATTGCCACTCGCACCGGGTGCAAATGGACAACCACCAATTCCTCCCAAAGAAGAATCCAGAGTTGTAATCCCTTCTTCCAAAGCGGCCAGGGCATTGGCTAAACCGAGTCCACGGGTATTGTGCAGATGGATACTGGTCAAACGATCATTACCCACTTCTTTTTTTACCAGTCGGATCAATCTCTTAATTTGTGCTGGATTTGCATAACCGGTGGTGTCTGAAAGGCCCACTTCATCACAGCCCAACTCCATCAATTGTCCTGCAAGCGACAACACAGTTTTTTCAGAAACCGGGCCTTCCAGAGTGCATCCAAATGCAGTGGCAAGATTGCCTGCAAACTCAGGTCGCTTTGTTGCTTCCAAAGAATTGATGTACTGAACAATATTTTCAATCTCCGCAAGAACCTCACTATGGCTTTTTCTTAAATTTGATCGGCTGTGTGTCTCGCTGACAGATAGGGGTAGGCACATCTTGTCTACACCGGCTTTAATCGCATTTTTTGCTCCAATGAAATTTGGCACCAGAGCGGTAACGGTTAGACCAGGAATGGTTTTTGCGTATTTTACAATTTCTCCAGTATCGGCCATTTGTGGAAGCAGTTTTGCGGGCACAAAAGATCCCACTTCAATTTCACGAACACCCGCCGCAGCTTCAGCTTTTATCCACCGCTTCTTAGCATCCGTCGACATGATGGTCTCTAAGCTTTGCAGGCCATCCCTTGGTCCTACTTCGCTGACTAGTACATCAATCTCAGTCATGGTTATTTCCTTGATTATTGATTCCTATTCTATGCGATCTGGTTTTTCAGAGAAATATTTAACGGAAAATTAATTTTCAAAAATAAATAAATACCTTATGCTTACCCATCTAAAATTGTATTAATCTCTTTAACAAAACCATAAGAAATCTTTAGACAGACGAGCAAACTCTTTAATGAAGAAAAAAGCTAATAAGCAATTCACTCTGTTCGATCGCAGAAAATTTATAAAATTTTTCGGACTCAGCTCAGCTATTTTCTCGTCGGGTGTTGATTTGCTGTCCTCCGCCGGTCTTCAAGCACAAGAGCGGGTCGCGGATATGGTGAAAAATTTATCATGGAAACCGGTTGACCTGGCAATTCCTATGATCTCAGATGGTCTGACTCCTGACCAACAAATTGAATTCTACTCTGAACATGAAGTCCAGGATGATTTGGTTCTGCCAGAAGGGTTTACCTACAATGTGATTGCTTCTTGGGGCGATGATGTGGGCGATTCCAGATACGGTTACAATAACGACCACGTCGGCTTTGTGGAAACTGGAAAGGATCGAGCGTATTTGGTGGTCAATCACGAAAACATGGATTTTGACAGTTTGGAAACCTATTTGGAAACCTTTCCTATGGTCATGGGCTATAGTTTGCCCGACGGTGTTTTTGATGAAATCGAGGGCAATGTAATCAGGGATTTTCCAGCAATGGATGAAGGGGATCCCAGAAAAGCGATGATTAAGTCCATTGCCCTAGAAGGTGCTGCCGATATGGGCATTTCCGTCATCTCAGTTGAGAGGAACAACAATGGTGATTGGGTCAGAACATTTTCGGACCGAGACAGGAGAATCTCAATGACCCAAGCGCTTAACGATCCAGCCAAGTTATCCAAATCCACCGGTCCAGCCAGCGCTGTTTTTAGAAAGCAAAACAAAATTGGATTCGACGATGGTTTGGCAGATAAGTGTGTAGGCAGTTATTGGAATTGTTCTGGGACAACAACTCCATGGGGAACCGTGATCAGTGCAGAGGAGTGGCATGATGCTCACGTGTACGGTCCGGTCAAGGCTGATGGCAGTTCATTTCCACCGACAACAATACCCTTTGTCACAACAACCTTCAGTGGTCTAGGCAATATTTTTGAGTTGGCAGGAAATAAATACGGTTGGGGAGTTGAGGTTGATCCTGAAAACAAGGACGATTATGGCACCAAACACACCATGCTGGGTCGATACCACCATGAAGCATTTGCCATTAATTGCAAGAAAAACAGGCCACTTGCAGTCTACGCTGGTGATGACAGCAGGGGTGGGCATATTTATAAAATGATCAGCAGGGCTAAGGTGTCCGATCCGAAATCGAAAAGCAACTCAAGACTGCTGGAAGAAGGGGTGTTGCATGCCGCTAGATTTTCCAACGATGGAACCGGCTATTGGATACCTCTGATCCCAGATACAGCCCTTGAACCAGTCTTGCCGAGCAAGTCTATCGGCGGCACGGTCAGTCTCCCAAATCCAGATAGAGTGAAAGCTGGTGTAGAAAAATACACGAAGGATGATGATGTCAACTCAATTTATCGGGACATCGGTTTTAAAAAGTTAGGTGACTTGTATCAAGGTGATGACGAAATCGAGCTGCAAGGGGCTATATTAATTGATGCCCACTATGCCGCTAATGCGGTAGGAGCAACGGGCTGTCCTAGGCCTGAAGACTGTGAGTTTGATGACAACAAAGGCGTTTTGTATTTTGCTTTTACGGCGATTACCGGAGGTTCTTCTGACAGTCCTGACAGAGAGATTTTTGCTTGGGATGACTTCGAGGAAAATACAAATCTTACCGACAATCAAAACGACCCTTATCGCCCCGGTATTATCGTCAAAATTGAGGATGACAACAATGCTGCGCCCGAATCTTTGACCTTCAAGTGGGAAACGCTAGCGATGGGTGGTGAGCCGTCGGATGGCGGCGCAGGTTGGGCAAGTCCAGACAATCTTGAAATCGATGACAAAGGCAACCTGTGGATGGTGACGGATATTTCATCAGAAATACTAAACGAATCGGTCACCGACCGTGATGGTGTCTCCAACAGCACAATCCGAGGTATTTACAGCAACAACAGTGCATGGTTTATACCTACTTCAGGACCCTATCTAGGCCAATCTCTGCCTTTTGCTATTGGACCGATTGAGGCTGAATTGTGCGGTTTGCAATTTAGCACAGATCAAAAAACACTGTTCCTCACCCCGCAGCATCCTGGGGTTATTAATGGCGTGCGTCGAGATATGGCTTCTGAGGAAAGGCGGTATACCATGAAAACAACAGATGGCAGAGAGTTCACTCAGATTCGAAAAGTTCCAATCGGCTCAAATTGGCCATCAAAGGAACCCAACCAGCCTCCACGCTCATCAATCGTTGCAGTTCGTCGTAAAAACAACAAACCCATTGTTTAATCTGTTGGTATTGAAGTAACAGTTACTTAGCCGTGCCTTTGATTTGCATCAGAGATAGACCCAAGGTCTACGGTGAATGTCATTTTCTTCAAATGCCTCAATGGAGGACATCATCTTTAGGGTCGATCCTATCGCATCAAGCCCTTGAAGCAAATTTTGTTGATCGCTGGGTTCAATGGCAAAAGGATAGCAAATATTGCTCCCAGCACTAATAATGGTAGCCCTTAAATCCACGGTCAGTTGATTAACCGCTGGGTTAAGTTCGACGAAAGTCTGCAATTCTTTTATCTTCTCCGGTCCCAAAACGACAGGAAGGATCCCATTTTGGATGCAATTATTATAAAAAATAGAGCCAAAGCTTGGGGCAACAATTACCCGAATACCCCACTGGTATAAGGCCCAGGCTGCATGTTCTCTAGAGGATCCACAGCCAAAATTTTCTCCTGTGAGTAGCAAGGATGCACTCCGATATGGGTCTTGATTAAGAACAAATTCCGGGTTTTCCTTCCTGGTTGTAAGGGATAAGTATCTCCATTCTGCAAACAGCCCATCCTCCAAACCTTTTTTTGAGACCGATTTCATTTCTCTGCTTGGGATGATGGCATCGGTATCGATGTTGATTTGCATCAACGGTGCAGCAATGCCAGTGTGATGTTCAAATGGCTCCATTATCCCATCTCCAAGCTGTTAGCATCATTCAACTTCCCAGACACCGCTGAAGCAGCCACCGTTGCAGGAGAGGCGAGATGAGAACGTGTGCGTTTACCCTGTCTGTTTTCAAAGTTCCTATTGGTCGTGGTGATTACACGTTGTTGTTCGCCAAAGCTTTCTCCACCTGCAAAGAAACACATCGAGCAGCCGGATTCACGCCACTCAAAACCGGCAGCTTTAAAAATCTGATCCAAGCCTTCCTCTTCTGCTTGTTGTTTCACCAGTGATGAGCCTGGAACACAAATTGCTTTTACTCCAGATGCAACTTTCCTGTCTTTCAATACTTCTGAAGCTGCTCTAAGGTCACTTAATCGGCTGTTGGTGCAGGAACCGATAAAGGCCGCATCAATGGCGATGTCTTTCATTTTTGTACCAGGATTAAGGTCCATATATTGCAGCGCCCGATGCATGGATTTCTGTGTGCTTGGGTCGGTTTCTTGGGCAGGATCGGGAATACTCTCATCAATTGGAATTGCATGTTGTGGGCTGGTCCCCCAAGTAACAAATGGAGACATTGTTTCACAGTCAATGGAAAGGATTGCTTCAAAGTGAGCATCGCTATCACTTCTCAATTGTTCCCAGTGGGTCAGGGCTTTATGGTGAGTCTCACCTTGAGGTGCGAAAGGACGATTTGCAATGTATTCAAGAGTTTTATCGTCCGGTGCGACAATGCCTGTCCATGCGCCAAACTCAACAGCCATATTGCACAACGTCAGGCGTGCTTCAATCTCAAGGTTTTTAACTACCGGTCCTGAGAATTCAACTGCGTAACCGGTACCCCCTGCTGCACCGAATTTCTGGATTAAATGCAAAATTAAATCCTTGGCGGTGACTCCAACGGGCAATGTGCCATCAAAAATTACCTGCATCATTTTTGGTTTTTTTATCGTCAGCGTGCTCGTACTCAATGCATGCTCACATTCGCTTGAACCAATGCCCCACCCCAATGCTCCCAAACCTCCAACGGTGCAGGTATGCGAGTCTGGGCAAACCAGGGTAACTCCAGGTAGAGCGATCCCTTGTTCCGGTGAAACGACATGGACAATCCCTTGATTGGGATCACCCAAATCAAAGAAATTGATGTCAGCCCTTTTGGCAGACGATCGGGTAGAGATGATGAAGTCTTTACCGCTGGGCATGAGTGTTTCATCCCCACGTCCTGGAAACGTGTCAACAATATGGTCCAGGGTACAGAAAACATGAGATGGATTACGCACAGAACGATTTGCTTTTTCTAAACCTTTTAAGGCAATACTTCCAGTTCTTTCGTGTAGGAAAATTCGATCGATATAAATCAGGCTGTTGCCATCACCTTGGTTGATGACCTCATGTTCTTGCCATATTTTTTCTATCAGCGTTAAACCCATGTTTTTTTCTTAATTTGTTTATTGATATTATAAATTAAATTGAGAGTAATATTTCTTGAGGTCCTGTTTTGATAGAATCCTAATTCTAGTAAAACAATAAGGCTATAATTGATACCAAAGGAAAATTAGAAGGGAAAAAATGCTTAGCCATGTCGATAAAAACAACCGCCCCAATATGGTTGATGTCACTGATAAAGAGGTTACCAAAAGAACCGCTGCTGCCTCGGCTCGGGTTAAATTACCAGCGGCAGTAAGGAGTGAATTTGCTAACGGTGAGATTCATACCAAGAAAGGGCCTGTAATCGATACCGCCATTGTTGCGGGCACCATGGCTGCGAAAAAGACCCATGAATTGATCCCATTTTGCCATCCCCTGGGACTGGACTCGTGCAAAATTTCAATCGATTTCAATGATACCGGTGATTTAGTGATCCTTTGCGAGGTCGCTATAGAACACAAAACAGGGGTCGAAATGGAGGCACTCACCGGAGCAACCGTGGCAGCACTCACGGTCTATGACATGTGCAAATCACTTTCCCATGAGATTCAGATCACCGACATCCAACTCCGGAGAAAAACCGGAGGCCAACGCACGGTTGGGTAACAACCACATCCCTGTTTTGTTATGCCACAATTGCATGGACTGATACTCACCGGAGGTCGAAGTAGGAGAATGGGCCAAGACAAAGCGTTGATGCGTTTGGCTTCAAAAACACTTCTGGAGTGTACTCACGATCTTTTGCAAGAGTGCCTAAAATCAATTTACGTGTCCATCAAAGAGGATCAAATTGGAGACCCTATCCGGGCCAAGTTTAAATTAATCATTGACGAGTACAACCAGTCTGGCCCCATGGCAGGAATCCTATCTGCACACAAAATCCATCCGAATAGCGCTTGGCTGGTTGTTGCCTGTGACATGCCCTGGTTGGATAAACAAACGCTGTTACAATTGATGGAGGAGAGGGATACCGCATTCGATGCAACAGCCTTCAACAGTCCAGAAGATGACTTGCCTGAACCGCTTTGTGCCATTTACGAACCCAATCTTCTCTCTGAGATTCTTAGCAATTCCAACCTGCTTCCTACCAACAGTCCAAGGGACTTATTAATGCAA
>LWDU01033138.1_pt1 | contig 12404 bp, 10 predicted proteins | sample 727161 | NCBI WGS metagenome assembly LWDU01 (sample SAMN04566230, study PRJNA314399) | hydrothermal vent metagenome | isolation source: deep sea hydrothermal plume seawater | place: Mexico: Gulf of California, Guaymas Basin | collected 2004-07-11 | reverse complement strand
GAATGTAGTTTGATCTTGTAAATGGACCTGACATTATTTGTTCAAACATTCCATGTCGTCTATCATTCCAAATTATAATTCCAGAAATGAGAGTGCTGTTCATAATGTTAAAACCGATCATCCCAGAAGCTAAGAATGCTGGGTAGCTTAGATTCTTGGTTCCAAAAGATACTTCATCGATCAGTGAGGTGTACGCAAAACCAGCTACAAAAATCCAAATCAAGGGAAAAATCACCTGCCAGATTAAAAAACCTGGATTTACTGAGATGGTAATATTTCTATTAACTAATCTGATTATCGGATGCATTAGAATCACCTATAACTTTAAGAAATATTTCTTCAAGATTTGTTGGTATTGCAGACAAATCATCTATAGCTATATTGTTTTGATTTAAAATTTTTAGAATGTTCATTAAAACAAGTTCAGAATCAGCAGAATGTATTGTGATTGTAGCTCCTGTATTAAATTCAATTTTACAGTCCTGAATATTTTCTAAAAGACTTCCTAATGTTTCAGTGTTAGATGAAACATGAATTTTGATTGTTTTTTCATGCCCAAATCTTTTTTTAAGTTCATTTGGCGAGTCAACAGTAATTATTTTGCCTTTGTTAATAATCGCAATATTATCACAGAAATATTCTGCCTCGGTCAGCACATGTGTGGTGTAAAATATTGTTAGGTTTTTTTCCTTTACTTTATTTTTTAAAAAATCTAATAATTGCCTTCTAGCAGTTGGATCCAGTCCGACAGTAGGTTCATCTAAGAACAACAAATCCATATCGTGCATGAACTCACGGGCAACCTGAACTCGTCTTCTCTGACCGATAGAAAGATCCTCATTTTTTTTCTTTCTAATTTCAACTAGATTAAAGGCGGTAAGAAGTTCTTCTGTTTTATCCATTCTAGTTTTTTTGTCAAGGTTCCACATCATCCCATATTTTTCAAGTGATTTTTCTACTGAGAGTGTGGGTTCGTAACTTGGTTGCTGTAAAACTACGCCGATTTTTTTTCTTATTCGCAATGGTTCCTTTGCAGAATCAATTTCTAGAACTGAAATTTTGCCACTAGTTGGTTGGATCAATGTGGTTAACAGTTTAATCACGGTTGATTTTCCTGCTCCATTTGGTCCTAGAAAACCAAAAATTTGTCCCTCATCGACATCAAGATCTATACCATCTACTGCGTTTATTCCATCATACGATTTGAAAAGCGATCTGGCAAAAACAGATTTCATGTTTCTTGAAATCCTAGACTCCTTAAATGTTAATAAGAGCTAAAAAGAAGAAATTGGGGGGAGCAACTTGTCAGAGTTTGAAGAATTATTAGAAAAAATTCAGGAACAAAAACCTGAATTAACTAAGCAAGATATTGAAGATAGGATTAAACAAAAAAAGGAAAAGATAGGCACAGGTTATTTGACAGATCAGGGAGCTCTTTTTCTTATTGCGTCAGATCTAGGAATATCATTAAAGCAGACTTTGAAAGTTGAAATGAACCTAAAGGATCTTTACGTAGGCGCTAAGGATGTATCAATTGAAAGTAGGGTGCTGAACATTTCACCTGCAAAGCAGTTTTCTAGAAAAGATGGCTCTCCTTTCCTACTTAGAACCATGACGGTTTATGATAATGATTCTGCTGTAAGTGTTAAGCTTTGGGATGAAAAAGCTAACCTGCCAGGGATTGAAGATCTGAAACCTGGTGATTTGATAAAAATAATCAAGGCTTATGTTAAATCGGATCTTAATGGCAGTCCAACGATAAATGTTGGTTCGGGATCTAATATTGAGTCAACCAATAAAGAAAGTGAGATTTGCCCAATTGATGATCTAACTATTGACGCCAGTGAGATTAAGGAAAATCAAAGTAATCTGGTTGTTTCAGGTAAAATAGATGGCGGTATAACTACACTAGAATTTACGAACCGGCGTGGCGAACCAGGAAAGGGACTTAGAATGAGATTGAAAGGGAATGATGGTACTACAAAAGGAGTGGTGATATGGGGAAAAGATGAATCGTTCTTACCGAAAGTTATTTCCCAGAATGCAAAAGTTAGGCTCTTGGGTGTTAGAACAAAGGTAGGAAACCAAGGTCTTGAGATTCATGGAAATGAGGCAACACTGATTGAAATTGAAGGGGGAAAAGAGTTAGAACCTGTTATTGTACGCATTGGGACAAAAAGAAATGATGGAGGTAAAACTGTTGCAATATGTATAGACATTAAGAAAAACATGGTATACGTGTCAGATTCTTCAAAGATGCTAGATTCGGTTAGTACAGGAGATGTTATAGAATGTATGCCTTCAAAAGTTTTTGGTAGTTCTATAACAATAAACCATGATTCGTTTCTAAGAAAAATTGATGATGATAAAAGCATACCACCATTATCCAGTCTGAGAACAAAAATTTCCGAGGTTAAATCTGGAAATGATTACTGTGTTGAGGCCATAATTTTGAAAGAGCCAGAAAGGCGAGAAGTTCAAACAAAAACTGGAGAAACAATTTTGTTATCTGAAATGTTTGTTGAAGATGACAGTGGTCAGATTTGGATTAAGGGGTGGAGAAACCAAGCTGTTCTTTTAGATGGGCTTTCTGTGGGCGAGATAATTTCTGTGACTGCAGTTAACGCAAAAGCTGGACTTGAAGGAAGAACAGAATTGTTTTTAACTCCATTTTCAGCTATTGTAAAAAAGAACTAGTCCCAAAAACCTCTTGTCATTACATACTGTCTTTCAGCTTCGTAAATTTGTTTATACATAAGCTCTTGATCAGTCATATTTCGTAAAATCCTTGCGCCAGTGTCAGCACCAACACCATAACCTGATAAGACAATTATAGCATTCTTGCCAAAAGTTTCAATCAATGAGGCAACTTTCCAGGCTCGTTTAAATCTGTGATTTTCTTCGGCAGAAAGTTTTTTGCCACTGTATTTTTTCTGAATGATTTTAATCAAATCATAATCTGAATAAAATGTGGTTGTAATTTGCCTGCTTTTACAGTATTTACAATGAAGGTTTTTCTTTACTTCTTTTGTAATAACAGCTAGTTGCCATTTGCCACAACGAGCACAAATTAGACGATGTTTCGCTTTCAACAATCGCTTTTTTACTAAATCGAGAATTGCCTTATCAACATTTGCTGGAGATGCATAATATTTTGTAGTGTGATCTAAGAGTGGTTCTGCTAATTTTGAAAACTTGTTAACATCAACCCATTCAATCTGGATTTCTTTATTTCTAACTCTGTTTAAAATGATTTCAGTGCCTTTTAGATCAAACTTGTCATGAAATAACTCTCTTAGCGCTTCTCCAACAACTGGCGTGTTTTGATACCGCTCATAAATAAAATGACCAGATTTTCTATCATAAATAGCTCCACGGCCTACCATTCCAAATTTTTTGGCAACGCACCATGTTCTCCAATTAACATTATGCGTTCCAATCAAAGATGCAGATACAACACTTGCCAGATCAAATTTCTCCATTAAAGTTTCAACAAAGATTTTTTTGCTAATTCTTGCGTTGGACTCCAAAACAATTCTATAGGCATCTGATCTTGATTGAATAACGTATCCAAGAGTAGATTCTAGTAGTGAAGAAAGTATAGTTGCCAAAGTTGAATTAATTTTTGTACCAAAACATGCATGAATAACAACATTACGATCTGTTCTTACAGATTCAATTACAATAGTTTTCTCATCAGGTATAATGTTAAAATCTAGTTCCAAAATAATTTTATTAATCATTGATAACGAACCACGCTTTACTTTATTTCTGAATAGTCCAACTTTTTGTGCAGTATCATAATCGACTGGAATATTTTCGCCCTCCCAGTAAGGTACCTTGTTTTTTTGACCACTAATTGGTTCAACATTTATTTGCAAAGATTTTTCATCAATGTTTAGTATTCTCCACTGCATTCCACGAAGAACAAAGATGTTTCCTGCTTCACCATGATCGCCTACAAACCTTTGATCTAAGGATCCTATGATTTTCTTTCCAACTGAATCAAACACCTTAAATTTTAAAATGTCTGGAATTGTTGAAAGGTTCTCAAAATAATATCTAAATGCTTTTCTTTTTTTCCAAAATTTCATTTTTTTCTTGTCAAAATACAAAATATAGATCTGGTCTAAAATTTCTAGAACATTACAAAATTCATCTAATGTTATATTTCTAAACGGATATGCCTGTTTGATTATTTTATACGCAAAATCAATAGATATTTCTCCCATCTGTAGCGATAGGCCTACTAGGTGGTGAGCCAAAACATCTAGAGATTCGTTATGAATTTTTTGTTCTTCAATAGAACTATTTTTTATTCTATCAAGAATTGCTTTTGTTTCAAATTCATCATCAGGACTATTTGTGATGATTAGCCCCTTTGCAGAAGTATTTCTAAAATGTTTGCTCCTGCCTATTCGTTGCATTAATTTTGTTACTTGGCGTGGTGAACCATAATGAATTACAAGTTCCACCGAACCAATATCTAATCCTAATTCAAGAGATGATGTGCATACAACTATACCACTTGTCCCACTTCGAAGTATGCTCTCTGTTTCTTCTCTAACTTGTTTTGATAATGAGCCGTGGTGTAACTCTATATTCATCAAAGTCTTTTCCCTTAGGATTGAAGCTAAAAATTCAGATTCGCCTCTAGTGTTAGTAAACAAAAGAACTGGAGAATTTATGTCTGATTTTTCAATATATTCAATAATTGAATCTGCCACTTCAGAAATTGAGCCTTTCACAAATTTTACTTCAACATCATATTTCCTAATTGATTTATCTTGAATTATCTTACATGGTTTCTTTGTTCCAACAAGAAAGTGTGCAGCATCCTCAATATTTCCAACAGTGGCTGATAAGCCAGTTCGTATGATTTTCTGATTTGAGTTAAGTTGTAGTCTTTCTAGGCTTATTGATAGTTGAGAACCTCTTTCACTTGACAAAAGCTCATGCACCTCATCAATTATGACTCGCTCCAGTTCAGAAAGTGCCGTTAACATTTTCTGTTGAGTAAGAAGAATAACAAGCGTTTCTGGTGTTGTAATTAATACATCAGGTGGTGAGTCTGAAATTTTTTTTCTAAGTGATTGAGGTGTATCACCATGTCTAACTTGAATTGTTAGATCTTCTTGTTCAGCATATTTGATTATTCTTCGAAAAATATCTCGGTTAAGTGATCTTAATGGTGTAACATAAAGTGCCTTGATCTTTCCCTGCTTTTTTGTTTCTTTTATCTGTGAAAAAATAGGAATTACGATGCATTCTGTTTTACCAGAACCGGTTGGTGCTATAACCAATGAATCAATTTTTTGACAAATTATTGGTAGTGCTCTTTTCTGTATATCCGTTAACTGTTCAAATCCTAGTGAGTGAAATTTTTCTTCAAGAAAATTTTTAGGAGGAGGATTCTTCAATATTTTTTGTTCTAACTCGCTCATAAACCATTACACCTACAATTCCCGCAGCAAATAAAATAATTGCAATAATGGGAATATAATCAAAAAATCCTGCCATTGAATAGACACACTCTTAGTGTATTAAATAGATTAAGATACACTGGTAAGACCACTAGAAGTTATAGTATATCGAAATTTTTTATTAACAAAAGGAGAAATAACTTGGCACAGATATCCATTATCATTTTTTGAAAGTTTAATTTTAGTATGTGTATACATACTGATTGATTCTTCCAAGTTTTCCTTTTCATGTTTGTTAATAGTTCTAACAATGTTTGTTACAATTATAGGAATTTTGCCGTCAATGGCAATACTTGATAAATTATGCATGTATTTCATAAAGGAAATATGTTTTTCAAGAGACTGCTCTTTTTTTGAATACTCAAATGAGAAAAGATCTGTTATGCCATCAACTATAATCAAAGAATAGTTCTTGGGTGATGTTTTTGAAAAACACTGAATCTGTTGTGCAGTATTAGTGATACGGTTTACCTTTATTTTATCAAGTAATGATGGATTGATTTTCTGTAATTGCATCATTTCAACTAGTCTTTCAGGTCTAAACTCGCCAATTGTATCTTGGAAAAGAATATCTTTTCCACTATGCAAAGCATTAAGACAAATTTGAAAGGTCAGCTGTGTTTTTCCAGTAGCACTTTGTCCAGAAATACTAGTAACTAATCCCTCCTTAATCCCGCCACCAAGAAACTGATCTAGTTCCTTTAATCCTGTTTTAATCATGTCTTTGTTTACACTAAAAAACTAAAGAGATTTTCCTAAATAATTCAATAGGCAAGGCTTTAATTATAGTAACCAAAGAAAATTGCAATAAGTGTATAACAAGTGTCACAAACAACTGCAAAAAGACCGTTAACAACCTTACAAAAAAACACAAAAAAAAGCGTTACTGTTAGATTGAAAAATGATGTTGAATACAAAGGTAAGATAGTTAATGTTGATTCTTATATGAATTTGATAATGTCTGATGCTGAAGAAGTAAAAGATGGAAAAACCGTTGAAAAGTATGGAAGAGTAATTTTGCGAGGAAATAACGTACTCTTTATCAAATTAGAAGATGAACTTTAAACTGTAATCCAAATGTCAAAAACCTATATTTTCACATCAGAATCCGTAACCGAAGGTCATCCAGATAAGGTATGTGATCAAATTTCAGATGCCATATTGGACGAATTTCTCAAACAGGATCCAGATTCAAGGGTGGCAGTTGAGACGCTTGTAACAACAGATTTTGTTACAGTTGCAGGAGAGGTTACGTCAAAAGCTAAGTTGGACATTGAGAAAATTGTCAGAGATACGATAACAGAAATTGGTTATGACAATCCAGCATTGAAGTTTGACGCAAAAACATGTCAGGTTGTGGTAAAAATAGACCCACAAAGCCCAAACATTTCACAGGGCGTAACGGCATCAGAACAAAAGGAACAGGGAGCAGGAGACCAAGGATTGATGTTTGGGTATGCTACAAACGAAACTGACGAGCTAATGCCATTACCAATATCATTGGCTCACAAGCTGACAAAAAAACTTGCTGAGATTAGAAAATCAAAAGAATTAGCATGGTTAAGACCTGACGGCAAATCTCAAGTTTCTGTTACATATGTTGATAATAAGCCTCAAAGAGTTGAAACCATTGTAATTTCAACACAACATGACCCTGAAATATCAAATGAAGAGATTAGAAAACAGATTATTGATAAAGTGGTAAAACCTGTTTGTGAAAATTGGTGGCATGATGACATTGTAATTCATGTAAATCCAACTGGCAAGTTTGAAATAGGTGGGCCGCATGGTGATGCTGGTCTTACTGGCAGAAAAATTATTGTTGACTCTTATGGTGGAATGGGAAGACATGGCGGTGGAGCATTTTCTGGAAAGGATCCATCAAAGGTTGATAGGTCCGCCAGTTACATGTGTAGATATGTTGCAAAAAATCTCGTTGCAGCTGGTCTTGCAGACAGATGTGAAGTACAGATTGCTTATGCCATAGGAGTTTGTCAACCGCTATCATTCTCGGTTAATACATTCGGAACACACAAAATACCTGAAGATGATATCGAAAAAATTCTAAATTCCCACTTTTACATGAAGCCTGCATCCATAATTTCCCATTTAGATCTGAAGAGACCTATTTACAAAAAGACTGCATCGTATGGCCATTTTGGTAGAAGCGAACCAGAATTTACTTGGGAAAAGACAGACAAAGCTGAAGAACTAAGAAAGGCGGCTGGACTGTAAAAATTCTGCAACTGTTGTTAATTTAACATTAGATAATTTTTTAAGTTGTTTTCCATCACTTGTGTAATCTCCAACTAGAATGTTAAGAGATTCTAAACCGTAAACACTTCTTGGATTACGTTTTGCTTCATCATATGCACTCTCTAAACTGATTTTTTGAATTTTTACACTAGTATTTTTAGCAAAAAGCTTCACAAAATCTTCAAATCTTATCTTCTGAGGTCCTGCTAGGTCTAAAATCTTTTTAGAAAATTTTTTCTCAAGAACCGCCTCTAGAATAATTTTTGCAACATCTAACACAAATATTGGCTGTAATCTATATTTGCCCGAACCCGGGATAACTATGATGCCTTTTTTCATCTGCTTGGAAAGAGCTTTGGTTAGATAGTCTGTTTTTCCTATAATGTAAGAGGCACGAAATATAGTGTAATCTAATCCAGAATTCATTATTTCGCGTTCAGCCCTGTATTTTGAAACAAAATAATCTGACTGATTATTTTTGGAAACACCAAGACCGCTGATAAAGATAATTTTTTTAATGCCTGCGTTTTTACACGCTTTAATTACATTTTTTGTCAGATTGAGATTGATTTCTTCAAACGTAGATTTTGGTGATTGTCTTCCTATACCAATTAGATGTACCAAAGCATCATAATTTTTTAGTTTGGTTTGAAGTTTTGGTTCTAAGAGATTTGTAGATATTATCTTTACTTCAGAGGCATGTTTACGAAAATTTTTTCTGGAAACTCCTAAAACATTGATTTTATTTTTGTAGAGAAAATTTCTTAGATTTTTACCTACAAAACCATTAGCGCCAGTAACTGCCACTCTTGTAGATATGTTTGACATGAAAAAAATCACACAACAATTGATTTTAAGGATATAATTAGTTACTCATCGTGGATCCACCAGAAAAACCTGCAGGTAAGTTACGCACAGGATTCACTACTGGTACATGTGCTACAGCTGCCTCAGTTGCAGCTGTTTTATCAATTATTAATCAGAAAAAAACTGAATCTGTTGATGTTTTACTTCCAAAAAAATCTAGAATAAAAATTAATATCAATAGTTGTGAATTTGAAAAAAACAAGGCACATTGCTCAGTAATTAAAGACGCAGGTGATGATCCAGATGTAACGCATGGTGCTGAAATTGTTGTCGACTTGGAACTAACATCAAAACCAAACTCTATTGAAATAGATGGTGGTGAAGGCGTGGGCAGAGTAACAAAGCCTGGAATAGGATTAGAGATTGGTCAAGCTGCCATTAACCCAACTCCACGAAAAATGATCATGGAAAATTTGACTGAAGTTGGTAAGGAAATTTTAGAAAAGAATGGAATCAAGGTGATAATATCAGTTCCAAAAGGTAAGGAGCTTGGACCAAAGACTGATAATCCACGAATTGGAATTGTGAATGGAATATCAATTTTAGGAACGAGTGGAATTGTAATACCTTACTCAACTGCATCGTTTGCAGCTTCCATTAGGCAACAACTGGATGTTGTACTTTCAATGGGAGATGATACTGTTGTCTTAACAACTGGTGGAAGAAGCGAGGATTTTGCAAGAAAAGTTTTTGATCTTCCTGATCACTCTTTCGTACAGTTTGGAGATTTTTCTGGATATACGATTTCACAATGTGCAAAAAAGGGGATAGGGAAAGCGTATGTTGGGGGGTTTATTGGAAAGTTTGCCAAGATGGCAACGGGTGTAAAACAGACGCATGTAAAAGGTTCAAAAGTTAACATGAATTTTCTCTCGGAATTGGCAAAAAAATGCAAGGCTGAAGAAAATGTCATACAGAAAATAAAAAATGCAAATACCGCTAGAAATGTTCAAGAGATTATAGAAGTTTACAAACAAATGAGGGGCCATTCAGAAAATAAGATCCCCATTGAAATTATTCTGTTTAATTTTGATGGAAATGTTTTGGCGCGTTATCCCAAACAGTAAGGAATTTTATTAAACTAGCAGACAACTAACACATGGAAAGAATAGCAATTTTAGCCATAACAAAAAATGGCATTAAGATCGCAAAAGAACTGAAAGAAAAATTCTCTTCTTGGAATGTGTTTGCGCCAGACAAATTCTCTGATGGTAATGTCAACATTAACTGGTATACTGACAGCACAACGACAAAAATTATGGAATTGTTCAAATCAAATGATGCGCTAGTTTGCTTGTTCTCCTTAGGTGCTGTTATAAGATTAATCTCGCCTCATTTGAAAGACAAGAAAACCGATCCTGCAGTTATTGTAATTGACGACAAGGCTCAGTTTGTTATCAGTTCACTTTCTGGACATCTAGGTGGAGCAAACCAGCTGACAAATGACATTGCAGCAAAGCTTGGTGCAACACCTGTAATAACAACAGCGGCTGATGTAAACAAAACCATTCCGGTGGATCTTGTTGGAAAAGATTTTGGATGGAAGATTGACGATGACTCTAATGTAACTAAGGTAAGCGCGTTTATGGTAAACGAAGAAAAAATTGGTGTATACCAAAACTGTGGAAAAAAAGATTGGTGGGCAGATAAGCTACCAGCTAACGTTACCATATATCCTACAATCAATGAATTAAAAAATTCAGATTCTAAGGGATACTTGATCATAACAGATGAGATTGTTGATGATAATAGTCTGTTACAAAATGCTGTAGTATATAGACCGCCAAGTCTAGTAGTGGGAGTTGGATTACACTGGGATACTGCAAAGGGTACTATCAAAGACGGCTTGATGAGCTGCATGAATAAATTCAAACTTAGTGAAAAATCAATTGCAAGGTTTGTCTCAATTAAGAAAGAAAATGACGTAGCTGGTCTTGTTGAACTTGCAAAGGAAATGTCAAAACCTATACAACATTTTGAAAAGGAAGAGCTTGCTTCTATTTCTACCCCAAACCCATCAAAGACAGTTCAAACATTTGAAGGTACACCGAGTGTGTCAGAGGCTGCGGCAATCAAGAGCTCTGAAGGAAAACTAGTAGTTGAAAAACAAAAATTTCCTCCAAACTTGACAATAGCAATTGCGAGGATTCCAAATTGAAGAGAGGATTGTTATTAATTGACAGAGGAAGCCGAGAAAAGGAAGTAAAGGAAGAGTTGGAAGTTATCTGCAAGAAGATAAAGGAAAAGGGAAATTATGAATTTTCTAACTATTGCTTTTTAGAAGTTATACCACCATTTATTGAGGAAGGTATTAACCAAAGCCTTACTCACGACATTGATGAATTGACGATTGTTCCGTACTTTCTTTATCCTGGAAAAAAGATCAAGGCTGCCGTAAACGAATCAATCGGATTTCAGGAAAAAACAGACGTAAAACTTCGAATAACCAAGCCCATGAGCATGCACAAAACTATGATTGAACTTGTCGATAACAGAGTTACATCAGCATTAAGTGAAAACTCTGTTAACCTGCCGAAAAATAGCGTGGATGTGCTTGTCATTGGGCATGGAAGTAAGGATCCGAACGCCAGACGTTCCATGGAATATGTAATTGATGGGATAAAACCTACATACAGAAACGTAAGTTTCTGCTTTTTGGAAATAGAGGAGCCTAACATTAAACAGGGAATTATGAAATGCAAAAATGACAATCCTGAGGTATTGGTGGTTGTCTTTTATTTTTTGCATGAAGGTGCGCATGTAAAACGAGATATTTACGAAGACCTGAATCCTGCATTGGAAGAAGCAAATTTGCAGAAAGTGCTAATTACAAAACATATTGGAATTGATGACAAGATGATTGATCTCATCATTGAAAGAACCAAGGAAGTGGAAGTTGCAAACTAGAAAAGGACAATCAATAGAGGATGAAAGCATGGAGATCATTGAGCGTGAGGTTGGATCTCATCCATATAACAAGATGGAATGGCCAATAGTCAGAAGAATTATTCATGCTACAGCAGATTTTGATTTTGCTGGAGAAAACAAGATAGTTTTCCATAAGGATGCAATCACAAGTGGGATTAATGCGCTGAAAAACGGCTGTAGCATAATTGCAGATGTGAATGGAGTGATAGGCGGACTGAACAAGCAAAACCCAAAAGATTTTGGAAATAATCTAATCTGCAACATTTCGGATCCAGATCTAGCCGAAAGGGCAAAGCAAGAAAATAAAACTAGGGCACAGATGTCCATGCGAATTGCAGCTTCTGAGATGAATGGGGGAATCTTGGTAATAGGGAATGCTCCAACTGCATTATTGGAAGTAATCAAGATGATTCGAGAGGGAGTTACAAAGCCTGCGTTAGTTATAGGAATTCCCGTAGGATTCGTGTCCGCAGAAGAATCTAAAGAAGAGCTGCAAACTGTTGATGTTCCGTTTATCACCAANAAAAATACGGCTAATCTAAGATCAATCTAGACTCTCTTGCTAACCAATCTTGCAGCATATTTTCCACTATCAAAGTACAGATGACAGTATGATGCAAGCGTATTGTATTCACAAATGGCATCCTTTTTACCAGATATTCCTTCGCCAATCTTCAGATCATATACAAGTTTAGCATCCTTTGGTAGGTTTCGAATCTTTGAGTAATGAAACTCATGCGCACGAAACTTTGCCGGAGTAGAAACTAAGCAACTTGATCTAATTCTCCCTTCTGTATAGTTCAGCGTCATTTTTTTTGTCATCTGAGTTTCTGCGTCAAACAAACCAACCATCTTGTATTTCTTTTGACT
>LWDU01031886.1_pt1 | contig 12404 bp, 6 predicted proteins | sample 727161 | NCBI WGS metagenome assembly LWDU01 (sample SAMN04566230, study PRJNA314399) | hydrothermal vent metagenome | isolation source: deep sea hydrothermal plume seawater | place: Mexico: Gulf of California, Guaymas Basin | collected 2004-07-11 | reverse complement strand
GCATTTCTACATCATCCAATTCAATGCCTCTCTTCAGCCAAGAATTATGTGACTGCACATCGACACAAACTTTCCGTAAGTCTAAGTTTTCGACCAATTTGCCTCTCAATAACATGTCATACCAGAAAAATGCGAAAATAACATCGTAGTCGTTTCCATCTACTGTGACCTTTCCATCAATAAGATCCCTGAAATATACGATTTCAGCATGGTATTTCCTGAAACTATTGACAATCGACTTGGCAATAATGTCATACGCCCAACCTTCAACATCAGCAATCAATAGGACTCTTCTAGACTTCATTTCTGAACACCATAGAGATTGTTCATCCTCTTAATCCATGTCTTTTGCCCGAATTCTTTAAGAGCAAACTTCCTCGATTTCTTCGAGGCACTTGTCATGAAATTGCTATCATTAATCATCTCCAGTAATTTGCTAGCCATGAGTTCTACAGAACCAGAATCAACAACTATTCCAGTTTCGCCTTCAATGATGCACTCCCTTGCCCCCCCAGCATTCGTTGTTAATACTGGCACGCCGGAGTATTGTGCCTCGATGATTACATTCGGCAGACCCTCAATCTTCGATGTTAACACGAGGCAGTCCATGCATCTCAGGTAAGCATTGACTTCGGACGAGTAACCAACAATGTGGACTCTGCCATTTAGAATCGTTGAATTATCTACAATTGATTTAGCCTTTTCTAATTGGGGGCCATCACCAACCATGATGAAGTGAGTGTTTTCGATACTATCGAGTTCCTTTCTCAAAGTTGCATCCTCCAATTCTCCTTGGTCCCCTATGTGTAAAGACTGATTTTTCTGCACCCATTCTTCCAAAACAGGGGAGGTTTTTTCCTCATCCCCATTGGAAAGAATTTTGTCTGCAATTGAGAGGAATATCCAAGGTCTTTTATCGGAGCTGAACCTTCCAACAAAACCAATTACTAAATCGTTCTTTGATATCCCAAGGCCAGTCTTAATTTCTGAACTTCTTTTGGGCGCCCCCCTGACCATAGATCTAGTGTTTATTACATTGTGGATCATTCCAAAATTATCTTCAGAAACGTTCAGCCATTTCGAATACTCAGCTCTTCCAGAATTTGAGTTATGAATCATCTCAACTCCAGGTAAATTAAGGATAATCTTGTAAGCCTCCTTATATGATCTCCCAGATCTTGCTTGGAGAATTGCTTTCATTTCTGGAGGCAGGGTCCTTCCCGACATGATCACCCTATCGACTCCTGCCAATAGTGCAGCGATCCCACCATAGACATTGCACCAGTCCTGCCACGTATGTGCAACATTGAAATCACCTTTTTTGTATATAGCAATCATTGAGAGAATCCTGTTCCTCTTCAGAGGAGAAATGTGCCGGAGAATTCTGTCGAAATCTTGTTCGCTTACCCATGTACCGTAGAAATCTGAAGGTTTATTGTACTCAAAAATATCAATATTGTGTTTCTCGATTTTGGGGTAGTAAGAGTTTGTATAATCGGAACCCTTTGGAATGGCGTTGGTAATAAATGAGAAGTCCCTCGACTTTACATTCCCTTTAGAAAGAAGGCCCAGTAACAAGGAGACCTGCCTTTCAGCGCCCCCTATTCCTAGAGTATGCGAATGAATGGCTATTTTCCCCCTCCCCCTCTTCCCGTCGATCATTTTTTCGCCTGATGAATCCACAAGTTTGGCTAATTGTCGAATTGCCTCTACATCTGAGAAGATTGGTTTTTTGGTCAGGTTTTCCTTACAAATACAATTTGGTTCGATTTCCAAGTCTCGTAACGCGCCCCCAATTTTTCTTGCGAGTTCAGATATTTTGCCAGAGCCTTGTATTAGGTGAATATATTTCGCTAGAAAATAGTATGAAACATCAACTCTTTCTAGTGAAATGAAGGATTCACAAACAAATATTGGGACCACTGCTCGATTGGGCTCCATGGAAATTGCAATCTCAATTTCTTCAATGTAATCTTCACAGAGGTGGAAATCATATCCTGCTACTGCCAGAATGGCTCTTGATTCGGCGGACCATGAGTGGAAATTCCTTAACTCTTCAAATTCTTCAATCATCCTTTGTTCCTCGCCCAGTTTACAAAGAGAATGAAAGTATCTCGTCAGTTCAGATAAGGTGAAATCTCCCTTTGAAATGGGTGCATGGAAAATCTCACAGTACTCTACATGCATGTTTAGCCTAAATAAAATCTCGGCAACTCTTTTGCTCTCCCCTATGGTCAAAGAATCGATTTTCATTTCCGTGACTTGTTCTATTACAAAATCCCTCTGCCCCAACTCCAACCTGAATCTTAGATTCTGGATCTCAGAGAAAACACCACTATTTTGATTTAGATAAAATTCCCCCTCAACGGAATTGCCAATTGCCAACAGTGATCTCAACTTGGAAGCTACCATCTGCTCGGTCTCTTTCTCTTCCTTGCTGAATCTCTCAACCAGAAGAATGGATTTCTCAAAATCACCCATTTTGAATGAAAGGTTAGCAGATCTTTCAAATAATTTCCGAGTAAGTGAATCCGAGCGTTCTATCTTTGGAAGAAGCAGGATTTTATCGAATATTGCCCTAATCTCCGAATCATTGTTTCTTGTTTGATTTACAGTGAGCATGCAAGCGAGCTTCTCCACATCCCTTGATCCGGAGGTTAGAATGAGTGTAACAACCTCTTTTGAGGGAAACTCTTGTCTACACAAGGCATCAATGAAATAACTTATTTCCCTACTTCCTTTCTTTATGGAGCATAATCTTACCAAGTATTCTTTTGCATCCATTCCTCCAGAATATCGCAACCTTACCTTAAAGAAAGATCTGATGATTTTCACTGAGTCGAGCAATTTGGGACTCATTTGCTCAATCATTTGAGAGTGTAACTTGAATTGGCCCATTGAATCTAGAGTTTCAATAAACCTCGCTGCAGTTGTCGTATTGACTCTTTTTGACATAATTGGGATTAGTCTAGCAACTGCTTCTTCGTTTCCAGATTTGATAGCAGATATTGCAAACTGCTCGAATAATTCCGCCGAATTTTCAATTTTATGCACAATGTATGGTTCTAGTAAGCGAAAGGCTAACTCGTGCTCTCCTTCTCGGATTAGTTTTTTACCAGAGACCAGAGTATCCTGCAAACGCATCCTTTTTTGTCGGTTAAGTGTATCATTTACGAGACCGATGAAATTTCCCACGTGTTCTTTTTCGACTATCTCAGAAGACAACCTTTTTCTGGAAGTCAGTTCAAAAAGCAGTCTTTCCGATGACTGAATGTCACCAGAATATCCTATATCCATGATACTTTTGGTAATTCCATAGACGTCTATCGAGTCTTCCTTAATCATTGAATGTATTTTCTTCTTTGACAATTCCAGTATTCTCTCTGATTCCTCGACAAGTCCCAATTTTTTCAGAGCTCGACCATAAATCAGGTTTGTCCTGAATGTCACAATGTCTTCCTTTCTAATTTTGTAATTGAGGCGATGTAATACTTACAAAATTGGAAGTTCCAATCAAAGAATTCCACATTTTTCAGTAATGATGCGATGATGTCCCATTCCCTTTCTCTGAACATTTTCCTAAATCTGAGGAAAAGAGCGTGGACGACTTCGCTAGAATCTTCTGAGGAAAACGTGTTTTGTTTGTTCAACAACTTGGTTAAGCGTTCTATTTGTTCGGGGTCTGGTTTGTACGATCGAAACCTACCCAAAACGTCAAACCTCAACCTAGTCAAATCAATCCGATTTCCTAGGTTATCATCTCTAATGGAATGTTTTTCAATTTGTTCAATAACTGAGTTTCGGCCATCGATGATTGAGGTTTCAAGTAACGAAATAATCGAATCATGACACTGTGAATTATCTACTGCTATTTTTATTGCCCCTGCGAGTTTTCTCGGCATCTCCAGAGAGTAGCAGAATTGAACATAGTCATTGAAATCTTCGAAGTTCCCCACCAATGCTGAAGCACCCCCCAATGCGTCAGCCTTACGGAGGGTTTTCTTCATGGATGCCTTGGTAGTTTTCTTACCCGACGCATGATATGAAACTGAAGAAAGTGGTACTTCAGACTCTTCTGAGATTTTCCTAAGGTTAGCTAAGGTCGTCAATGCTGGAGGGTAATCTGGATTTAAATCAAGAATTTCTGAGATCTTTGAGGATGCCGCATCAATTCTACCCTCTTGGACCAGGGTTCTTGCAATGTTATTCATAGCCTCGAAATTTTCTGGTTTGTGGAGCAATAATGCTTCCCAACTTTCTCTGACCCCCATATAATCCAATTCAAGTTTAGTCTTAGATCGGGCATTGAACTTTAGAGCATTGATACTTCTGGGATTTTCAAATAATACCTTCTCAGAAACCTCTATGCAGCCTTCAAAATCGCCAATCATATATTTTGATCGAATCCAAAAAGATATTTCGGAATCTGAAAGAGAGTTATTGTTTTCACTACACAGTTTATCGACGATTGGCCAATCTTTATTTTGTACAGATTTTCGTAGTTCAAAGCTAATAACTTCTTTGCCCGCCGCCACATCTCCCACCAAGTCGGCCTAGGGGTTCACATCAAAAACCCAATCATACCCAAGATTACAAATCAACACCTATTATGAACCAATGAGAAGACGGGCACTCGTGAAGTATACGGGAGGCTAACAAAATGGTGCTCAAAGAAGTGATTGGTGACGAAACGATTTGTGTAGTTGGATTAGGTTACGTCGGCCTGCCCACGGCAATAGCATTCCACTCAGCGGGTTTTAGAGTGATTGGGGTTGATGTTTCGGAGAGAGTTGTTGAAGTACTCAATAATGGAGAGAGCCCCTTAATTGATTCTAGCTCCAGTCTCGTAATCCCTCTAGATTCAGAGAAATGGATGATTACAGACGATTTCCAAGAGGCCATACCTGCTTCTGATGTGATTCTGATTACAGTTCCAACGCCGGTAAATCCTGACAACAGCCCGAACCTAAGTTATGTTGAGTCGGCGGCTAAGAGTGTGCTGAAAAATGTTGATCGATCGAAAAGAACTGCTGTCGTACTGGAAAGTACGGTTTACCCGGGAGTAACTAGGAGAATCCTAGGGAGTGAGTGTGAAAGGTTGGGACTCTCTACTGAGATGGTGACTCTAGCCTATTGTCCGGAAAGAGTAAATCCGGGGGATTTCGAACGAGGAATAGAATCAGTATCACAGATTGTCGGTTGTGATGATGCTGAATTGGGGTTGCACCTTGAAACATTATTCGGAAAAATTACTCAGGAAGGCTCAACTTATGTGGGAAAAATGGAAGTAGCGGAGGCGTCAAAATTGATTGAGAATGTCCAGAGGGACATAGATATCGCATTGGCTAACGAGCTTGCAATGGTTCTCCCTAGGATTGGGGTTGATGTAGAAGATGTTCTTTCGGCTGCCGCAACGAAATGGAACTTCCACAGGCACACCCCTGGCATAGGAGTCGGGGGGCATTGCATTCCAGTTGATCCCTACTACTACATAGAATTGTCAGAGAATGCGGGATTCCCATCTATGCTAGCATCTTCTTCTAGAAAAATCAATAACTCCATGCCAATAAATACGGCTAATGAAATTCTAACAATTCTCCATTCGAAAAAGACCCCTAGGATTCTGATACTCGGTTATTCATACAAAGCCAATGTAGGAGACATAAGAGAAACTCCAGTGGAGCCTCTAGCTTCCTATTTGAAAGAAGGCGGATGTGAAGTTCTAATTCATGACCCACTAGTAGATAGTGAAGAAATTCCTAATTGGGTAGAGGTAGTTTCCGAACCTACAAAATGCAAGGATTTAGATCTAGTAATTATGGCAACATACCATGAGGAGTATAATTATTCCAACACCCGATTCTGGAAATCGATGTTCTCAATAATGAAAAGAGCGAAAATTTACGATGGGCGCCGAGTACTTCCAAGGGAAGACATGGAGTCTTCTGGTTGGGTGTACTACGGAGTGGGGGCACCGAATAAATAGTCCAAACAATTTTCCCTTTAACCCTAAACAAGCAACCCAGAGTGAGCCTATTTGATGACAGAAAGGAAACCCCCCAAGTCTGTTGACCTAGAGTCCGGTCTGAGTGCAGATTTGAAGCTTGAAAGGGGTAAATTAGAGGGAGAATTCTCAAAAAATACGGAAATTATAGCTAATGTTGCAAGTAGAGAAAGAATCCTTGAATTGGCTTCAATGGGTGAATTTGGAATTGCTAGAAGTCTAATCACGGAACAATTAGGGGCAGAACTAGATGATGAGGGATTGCTAGAGACAATGGCACTTCTGGAATCATATTATGCGGATGAGGAAGAGTTCCCGTGGTGCGAGAGTCTTATTGAAATCTATCCCAGAAATTCGATTGCGGGAGCATTGAGGGGCGCAAGAGGTTTCCTTAGTTCGGGGGAATGGGGAAAAATCCAAGAAAAATCAACTTTGATTCTAGATGTAGATGGTAGGAATTGGTTCGCGTTAAAAGCCTCTGCAGCATCATATTCTGCACTTGGCCAATGGGATAAGGCTTCTAGCAAATGGAGGGAGCTTAGCAAAATTAGAGACTTGACCAATGAAGAAGAGTATGATGCAGCGAGATCATCCTACAATGCAAAGAGATTCTCCGAGGTGATTGAAATTGCCTCGAAGAGAAAACGATTTGACAAAAATGAAATTAAATTACTGGAATTATTGACCCGCTCATATTACAACCTAAGGATGGATGAAGAGTGTGTAGATTATGCGATTCGGATTCTAGAATTAGAGCCCGAAAGTGAGATAGGGCTAAGGAGCCAATCGAGATCTCTCTTCCGCCTAGGACGCTTGACTGAGGCAATTCCAATTATCGAGGAATACTGTAGAATTTTTCCCTTTTCTGTCAATGCTTGGGAGACACTTATTGAGACTAAATTGATGATGGACAAAGTCGAAGAGTCGAAAGAGGCTTGGATAAAACTTCGGGATGAAATTGGCGAGGAATCGAAGAGATTCTTCACAGCAGTTGAAATATCTCTAAGATTCAACTGGAGGGAGGAATACCTCAGCATCATCCATAATGAGGGGAAGAAATTCAACAAGAATGCTGACTTTGCTGAAAATATCGCTGAAATAAACATCAAATTAGGAGACATAGGTGGTGCATGGAGAATTCTTTCTTCAAATGGGATAGAGCCGATGAAATCATTACTAGGAATGAGATTCAGAGAAGTAATTGGACTAACAAATACGAATATCGAGGAAATTGAAAATGCTTCAGAATCAGGTGAATCAATGTGGATTACTGAACTAGTGACAAGAGAGATTCTCAGGAAAGCAATACACAATGTGAAAAATAGACATGGGGTTGGGACTTACTTTGATGAATTGGACGGATTGGAAGACAAAGTGTTTGATTTAGGAAAATTTGACTTCGAAAATGATAAAACGCCAGGAAAGGGAATAATCGAAAGGTACTCTGATCTTCTGGGACTTCTTGATTCGGGAGTCAAAATGAAAGTGGTGCAACTAATTTCTCACTTCGCCAGTTTTCAACCCGATCTTGTTCATGCATGGCAGGATGAGACGATTCTAACATCATGCATAGCGGGAGCCCTGACGGGAGTCCCGGTTGTCCTCGGTTCAGCAAGATCTCTGAGACCGGATGAGAAAACTGAGCTGCATATTAGAAAGAGGCCTTACTTGCGAAACTGCTATAGAGAGATTTTCAATTACGACTGCCATAATCTAAGTACAAACAGTATCGCTGGGAAGAATAGTTATGCAGAATGGATAGGGATGGCTCAGGGAAATATCATAGTAAATGAAAATGGTGTAGACTTCGATGAGATAGAATCTAGGATGAATAAAGCAGAAATTGATCAAAGATTGAGGGATTTTGGTTTCTCCGAGGAAAACAAGATAGTTGGGGGAATATTCAGACTTGAAGCTGGAAAAAGGCCGAAGTTATGGATAGAGGGATTTGAAGAGGCTAGGCAAATTGACCAATCACTTAGAGGGGTCATAGTTGGTGGGGGGAGGATGGAAAAATCAGTCAGAGAATGGGTAATGGAATCTGAACTGGGAGAATTTGTGAAGGTTGTTGGAGAAGTCAGTGACGTTGGAAGTTGGCTATCAATCATGGATGTTTTTCTATTCACTTCAGTAACAGAAGGACTTCCAAATGTACTAATCGAGGCACAGGGATTTGGAGTTCCGGTAGTTTCGACAAGGGTTGGAGGTGTTTCGGAAGTAACGGGGTCCCTAGTAGACACTGCATCAAGCGAATTACTAGGGAAGGCAATCATAGAGTTATTTTCCGATGAAAGTTTCCAAGAAACCCGACTACTCGCGAAGAAGGTAGCTAGAGAGAGGTTCTCAGTCTTCGAAATGGCATCTAGAACCGTAGAAATGTATTCACGGGTGCTGGCTCTGCCGGATGGTGAAGGCTGACGGGGGAGTGAGGGATGACCAAGGTTTTCGTAACTGGTGGAGCAGGTTTCATCGGGTCTCACATCTGTGACAGGATTCAAGAAATGGGCCATCATGTTGTTTGTTTTGACAACTTAATTACAGGTTTTATGGACAATATTGAGCATCTGATTGGAAAGGAGCATTTTACATTCATTAAAGGCGATATTAGAGATCGGGATGCGGTCCGGGGAGGTCTTGAGGGATGCACTCATGTTTGTCATCAGGCTGCATTGGGTTCTGTACCTAGATCGATTGAAGATCCACTGAGAACAAATGACATCAACATCTCCGGAAGTCTAAATGTGCTGGTTGAAGCGCAAAGAATCTCTATCCAGAGATTTGTTTTTGCCTCGAGTTCATCTGTTTATGGTGACAACAAGGAGATGCCAAAAGTAGAGAATAAAACAGGGAGTGTTCTTTCCCCTTATGCAGTTACCAAATCTGCGTTCGAAGAATATGCAAGAGTATATCATGAAATTCATGGTACAAGAACGATCGGATTAAGATATTTCAATATCTTTGGCCCTAGGCAATCCCCCAAAGGAGGCTATGCGGCAGTAATACCTCTTTTCATGGATTCTCTGAGCAAGGGGGAAAGACCAACAATTTTTGGAGATGGGGAACAGACTAGAGACTTCACATATGTACAGAATGCAGTGGACGCAAATATTCTATCACTTTTTGGAGACGTTCCGAGTGCATTTGGGAGAACTTTCAATGTAGCTTGTGGCGATACTCTATCGATAAATAGGGTTTACTCGGAAATCTATCAATCCGTGAAAGAAAAACATGGCCCTTCACGAAGCGGCGATATAAAAGACTCATTGGCAGATCTTAGCGAAGTTGGAAGATGCCTAGGTTACTCGCCAAAGATTAGCTTCACAGAAGGGATTGAGGAGACTGTAAGTTGGTTCCTGAGAAATTTAGTGTGATTGAATGAGGGTTTCACTTAGTCAAGAAGGGGAAGACATCATTTTCCAACTTGAGACGGAAGAGGCGGATCTGGAACATCTTAGTTCTTCAAAGATAGGACTCTCGGGGACTACGGCAAAGATCAATCTTGGCGGAATAAAGATTGACGATATTCATCCAGATCTAATTGGTCTTTCTACTATTCTAATGTGCCATCAATTTGTTGGAAACGAATTACACCTGCCGGTATTGGTAAGTGAAGAATTTTTAGAGAGGGCAAACAGTATACTTAGTAAGTACAAAATTTGTTCGGAATCAAATCCTGAGATTGCTGCTAATTCTCCAATTGGCACTAGACCAGGACTAGCATTCAGCGGAGGAGCTGATTCAACAGCAGCATTGAGTGTAATGCCTGGAAACACGGTCCCTGTCTTCATGAACAGGCCGATTAGAGAGGGATCAATGTATGACTCCGATGCCCCCATAAAGAAAATAGGATACGATGTGAGAGTGATTGACTGTGATTTAGAGTATCTTAGGGAACCAGTAGGATTCCCCAGTGATTTAGCTCATGCAATTCCACTGATTCTATTATCCGAAAGCATGGGCATTGGCTCGATAGCTTTTGGAACTATATTGGAGTCTGCTTACGGAATAGGGCATGAACACTATATTGACTACCAGAATGGTTCACACATGAGATTTTATGGAACTCTTCTATCTGCAGCAGGACTAGAAATATCACTTCCGGTGGGCGGAGTAAGCGAGGTTGGGACGGCGATAATTGTTGGGTCATCCCCTCTCGGAGAATTAGCCCAGTCGTGCATTAGAGGGAAGAAAGGTTTACCATGCATGAGATGCTGGAAGTGCTTCAGGAAAGAGTTACTGTCTCTAGCTCTTTCTCCGGGCAAAGATATAGATCTATTGAGTATGATGAGGAATAGTTCAGAAGTGCAGATAAAACTCTCAGCCTATCCTATTAGTCACGAAAATGTGGTAACTTATTCTATTCAGAGAATTGATATTGGCGAATATCCATTTCTAAGGGCACTTAGGAATAGACTTGACACAAAACTTGAGTTGTCCTTACTGGATTGTTGGTATTCACCCTCCAAGATACTCATCCCTGAGAGATATAGAATGCATGTAATGGAAAAAATTTCTAAATTCATGAAGAGAATGTCCAAGGAACAAGAGTCGGTATTGGAAAATTGGAACATGGATGATTATCTATTATCGGAAGAGGCAAAAAAGGGACATTCACAATTGACAACTTACTGGCAGGATCTCTAATCTGAAATAGCCTGGGACAGAATCCACTCTGCGACTTGATCGGCGCCATTTTCTCTTTGTAGAAGTTGGAAGTTGTTTCTCATCAGCTCTCGGACATCAGATTCCACGATTCTGTCTATTGCGGCTTGGATAATGTAGTCCTTCTTGTCCCTAATCACAATCATGCATCCTGCTTCCTCAGCAACAATCGTTCTAGCGAGTTGATCATCCCTTCCGGTTTTCATATTCGGTAAGCAAATTGTGGGCAAAGAGGCTTGTATTGCCTCATGGAATGAGTTGTAACCTCCTGCCATGATTGCAAAGTCGAAATCATTGAAGTATCGAGAATTTGGATAATCACGCAAAACTCTAATTCTTTCAGACTTGGTTTCAAGTCTGACACCAAGCATTGATTCCCCAATCACTACGTACACGTTAGAGTGATTGGCAAGTGCATCCAATACCATGCTAATTTCTGAGTCTATGTCATTGATTTTTCCAGCACCAAGTTGGACATAACAAATTACTGCTTCCGTAGGGACTCCCAATCTACTCCTCAGCACCCCCCTTGACTCCATATCTTCGTTATCCATGAGGAGAATTGGATTGCACCTAACCAAAGAGACCCCGTGATCGAATTCATCTTCCGAATCAATATCTACTGAATCACCTGGGCGGACAACGGCATGGAAATGTTTCACACTATCAACTGGAATACCTCGAGAGACCTTCAGCATGCTATCTTCTTGACTTCGAATTGCATTAAGCATCCCCCTATACGGAAAGGAACCATCGAAAATGAATGCCTTCGGCCTATGAAGTGAAAAGACCATGTTTAACATCTCCTCACAAATTGAATTCCATACGTTGGGATCCATGTCCTTATACCTATATCGTCCTGAAACGTGATAAGTTGGGAATCCAAAATTAGCCAAAATGTGCAATGTGGGCATGGTGGTGAAAAATACAATCTCCGCATCTGGATTTTTCTTCTGAATATTCTTCGCAACTGCTAAGAGTCGGGTAAAGTGCCCAAAACCTACTCCATTTGTAGGAAATAGGACTATGCTATCTCTATTTTCGCCAATTCTACTTCCTATTGGATACGGATCCAAGGTATCCTTCTCTACATGGCCAATTTTCTCCCTAGCCAGTCTCCCCAAGAGGGCTGGAACTGTAAATGGAAGTAACAACAACTTTACCGGATTTCGGAAAGAAGAGGAAATCAGGTTCAACAATCTGAAAGACGCTGAGCCCCTAATCCTGAAAATTTCCCTCTTGTAACGATCTATTTGCAACTTTTCATTTGTTAACAAATAGAATGAGTCATTTTGGTTTCCGAGTTCAATTTTCTTTGGTTTCCATGGGAGAAGTGATGCCAATTCTTCATGGATAGGNNNNACTCACTCTTTCGACTTCAGTCAGTTTGGAAATCTTTTCCACTGCTCTTGCTCTCCTAGATTCGCCCTCTTCTGAGATATCGGCACTTGAAACAAGGTAAGCCGCCTCCCAATTTCCTGAGTTAAATTCTGCCCTGAATTGATTTTCTTGATGATCCCTGAGAACCCAACCAAAGTCAGTGGCTTTCCTATAAATTGAAGCGGATAAGGAGGATTTTCCTAGTCGGAGGGCACTTCTTGCTGATAAATCAAGAAAAGATGCGTCAGAGAATAAGAATGAAGCAAATCTGGAACGTCGAAGCGAACTTCGGTACCTCTCCGAATTGTAAGCCCTTCTGCACCACCTGAGAAGACGGGACTTTACCCATGCCCCTCCA
>LWDU01036340.1_pt2 | contig 12406 bp, 10 predicted proteins | sample 727161 | NCBI WGS metagenome assembly LWDU01 (sample SAMN04566230, study PRJNA314399) | hydrothermal vent metagenome | isolation source: deep sea hydrothermal plume seawater | place: Mexico: Gulf of California, Guaymas Basin | collected 2004-07-11 | reverse complement strand
GCGTTGTTCCACGCATGAGCAGCCGCCAGCCGCGATGGCTCCGGATCAAACGAACAGCCCAGCGACTGCCGCATGCTGGCCAGTCGCAGCATGACCAGCAGGTCATCCAGCGTCAGCACTGGTCGTCCGGATTCCACACCGACGACCCGCTCGTCCTGCAGCGGCGCAAATCCTTCGGCTGGTCCTGCGATCACCAAATCACCGGTTTCGGGCACAGCAAATATGTACTGCAGCTGAGTAATGCCGGCCAGATATCGCAGTTTGGGATCGATTTCCCTGCCCGCGTCGACAGCTTTCTGAAGCTCCTTCTCCAGTTTGACCAGCGATACTTTTCTCAGCTGACTGGCCGTTGCCATTTCCGACGACAAGTGTTGGCCAGCCAACTCTTTCAGCCGCTTTTGTTCCAGGGCCGGGTTGATCCGTCCGGCCTGCGGCGAAGCAATCACGCCATCCGCGTTGATGAGAATTCCGCCGGGAAACTGATTGTTCTGTCCCTGGTTGTTCTGCCCCTGATTATTGTTCTGGGCAAAGCCCAAACTGCAAAGCACGAGTGCCGCGGTCAGCGACCTGAAAATGTCTGACATGCCAGGTACTCCTGAGTTTGAAAGGCAGAACCAATTTGTGGCTTGCGGCGACTCCGGCTGCGTCTTCGGCATCATAGCTATACACACAGACGGAGGCGGTCTGTAGAGCCGCCCTTGTAACAACTAACGAAAGACGGGCGAACGCATCGGCGAAAAAACAACATTCCACGTCAGAAAACACTGTCGAAGGTGACCACGACCGCCGTCACATCGATCACACGTGGAATCCCTCTGAGGTCAATTGTGTTGTCTCGCCAGAGGTTTTGTGACGCACGTTGTTCCCACCTAAGTTCCGGTGAAATATCTATTTGCGACCAAAGAAGTAAACGGAAACGGCATGGTCTTCGCCTCCTGTCAGATCGACAAACCCACTCAAAGGAAGTTGAGATTACATAAATCAGAAACGGTTCTGGAGACTCGACAGGATTTACAAACATGTATCCGGCACGGAAGACTCAGATCTGAACGACGGAAACATTCTGATCCCGCGGCGTTCGGGGAATGACTCACCACGGAGCAAATGGCTTGAGTCGTCGATTCCCGATGGAACGTCCACGTTCGTCGCGGGACGGGATGTTTCTCACAAGTCGATATTGTAAAGGACGACAGGAATCTGATGTGCGTCCATGCAGACGCTCGTCGTGGTGGATTGATGTGCGCGACGTCGATGCTTAACACGGTAGTCTGTGCAGTTCCGGCCGCCCAGGGGGGAAGCATTCTACATTCGAGCGTCTCATATCACTGGTGCGTGATGTTTCTTCTGTGCTGCCGTCGACAGTGATATTCAGACGGCATCTCAGCTGAAAAATTGACCTGTGCCGATGGCCTCGAACGCGTGTTTGAAGTGTTCGATTGTCGGTTTCGCGGAATCCTCAGGCCAGACGATTGAAATGACATCAAAACGTGCCGACTGCTCCAGTCGCTTGTGCTTCCTGAGCCAGGTCAATGCAAGGTTCGTGAGCTTCTGTTGTTTGCGACGATCGACTGCTTCGTACGGCTGGCCGGTGTCTGTTGATTGTCGCGTCTTAACTTCAACAAACACAATCTGCGGCCCGTCCATCGCGATGATGTCGATCTCACCGGACTGATTCCGATACTGGCGGGTAATGATCCTGTATTTCGCCTTCTTCAGAAATCGCACGGCGGCTCGTTCGCCGCGATCACCGAGCAGTTTTTGAAGAAAACGCTTCATGAGAATGAAAGCAGATAGCCCGTGCAGAGAAATTGCGATTGTCTGAGGAACCCATGGTCGCGATGGAAGACTTGACTGTGAATTCCGCGTTGATGCATCAGCAGCCGTTGGTTTGTTGTACTGCGTTTCCTCATGGAATACTCGACCAGTATACCCGGATACCTTTTAAACCGAAAATTGTTGTTCCGGGAGTACGGCACGCTGATTGGCGGCGGCGGTAACGCTGTTGCTTTTGTTGCGCTGTACGACGCGTCTGAACAGTCTCTGCGGTTTGCCCAGTCTTCGTAACCGATACGCCGGCAGAAGAAATTTCTGCGCGATACTTCACAATTTGCACTCATGGAATACTGCGCAGGCGGGACAATGGAACGGATTGTGTCAGGAATCGGAAAAGTCTGCAGGTGTCGGTCTTTGCGAGTGTCACCGGGGTCGTTTTGCCGACATTTAGAGTGTTGACTTTTGCGCCGCTCAAGCGAATGGTGCTGGTCGATACAAATATCGCCGCCACTGGCGGCTCATGACACCGAAGGTTCTGCTGATCAATGGCTCGCGCACCGGCATCCAGAAAACGCAAATCGAAATCGCCGGCGATCAGTCAGCGAGTTGTGCGTTGGATGTTCCGGCCGACTCGGCTTGTCCTTGCTGCCACACTTGCGCTTTCATGGTTGTTCTGGCCACAGCTGGAACGCCAGTTGCCTCAACTGGAGAACCGGGAAGAATATCGCGTTGGTGCGGAACAGGTAATTATCACGCCTCCGCCTCACTGGGTCCCTCCCGATCTTGTCAAACAGGTCTTTGCACGGGCCGGGTTCGATGAGTCTTTGTCACTGCTGGACCCTGAGTTGAGTGAAAAAATCGCTCTGGCGTTTTACACGCATCCGTGGATTGAAGGACTGAAGCAGGTGCGGAAGTCGTATCCGGCTCGTATCCACGTCGAGGTCGTGTACCGCGAACCGGTGGCCATGGTTGAGGTTGTCGGGGGCAGCTACTATCCGATTGACCGACACGGTCATCTGCTGCCAAATACCGACTTCACTGCCGCCGACATTGATCGTTATCCCATTATCAAAGACGTTACGAGCGTGCCGCTGGGAAATCTTGGTGAATCGTGGGGCGACCCGGCTGTCACCGGGGCCGCTCAATTGGCCGCCGTGTTGACGCGCAACAACGAGGCAGGGCAGTCCTGGTGGACAGCATTGGGCCTCAGGACAATCCACTCGCCCCGCCGACTTGCGGTGGACGATGAAGTGGATGATTTGCAGTTCCGGATCGGTACCGGCGGAGGATCACAGATTCTCTGGGGCCGCGCTCCGGCGACTCGTCATCCTGGCGAACTGACCGTGGCCAAGAAACTGAAACGAATGGCCGAATACCACCACATCAACGGATTCGATGATGCGCTCGAACCATTTGTGCTCGACATTCGTCCCTGGCGGGGGACCAAACGCAGTCTGCTCGCGGTGGAGCCGGATAGCTCGACCCGGCGGTAGGTCCGGCCTTCACTGTCCACACCATATGGTCGCGTGCGTGTCGCTGTGTGGTCAATCATGAACGACTGTCGATGATCGACAGGACGTACCCGGCCTTCCGGAATCAACAGGCACGTCAACGTCTTGCAGTGAGAATCAAAACGCGGAACGCCGTGCTGTGTCCGCGTGTCCTGCCACGGCACCTGATTTCTACATCATCACCGAGAAGTAGTTTTCGACTGCACAATCGAACGACTCGATTGAAATTTCGTGAGGCTTCTGATGGTAGTTACAGTAGTTCTGGACCTGTAGCAGCAGGTCACGAGGTTGACAGAGACGAAACGGTCGATTCACCGTCCGATAATGCGTCTCGATCAGATACTCGATGCACTCCGGTTTTTCTTCGAAGTTCAAGACGCCGCACATGATGCTGAACAGTTGGCGGAACTCGGCCTCCGATGGGTCCGGGACTTCAATCTTATAAGGAATTCGCCGCAGGAACGCCCCGTCCACAAGATCCTTCGGTTCAAGGTTCGTGCTGAATATGATCAGCTGGTCAAATGGCACCTGGATCTTCTTGCCGCTGGGCAGATTCATGAAGTCGTATCGTTTTTCGAGTGGTACGATCCAGCGGTTCAACAGAACGTCAACGGGCATTGTCTGACGCCCAAAGTCGTCGATCACCAGAGTGCCGCAATTGCTCTTCAATTGTAGCGGGGATTCGCAGATTTTTGAGACCTCGTTCTTGGTGATCTCCAGCTCGCTCATGGTGAGTTCACCGCCGGCAATGACCGTGGGTCGCTTGATCCGTACCCATCGGCGGTCAATCTGCTGTGAATCCAGAAGTCCTCCGGCAGACTGATCCTCAACAACCTCGTGGATACCGGGATCGTAAAGGCGGATCATCTCTCCCTCAATATACAGAGCCCGCGGCAACCAGATACTGGTACCGAAGGCGTCTATCACTCGTTCGGCAATGCTGGTCTTGCCGTTGCCCGGCTCTCCGAACAGAAACATGCCGCGACCCGAATTGACAGCTGGCCCCAGGCGATCCAGCATGTCCTGATTTATGATCAATCCGTCGAATGCCTTTTTCAAGTCCTCGGCAGTCACGATCTGCCCCGCGATCGACTGTGCCGAGACCGAATTGATGTAGTCCTGAAGAGAAACGGGGGCCGCACCGAAATAGGTGCATTCTTCATGGTACCGTTTCCCCCGGTCGCGTCCGGAGTCTGTTACCATGTATTCAGAGTCGCCCGTGTTGGTGGTGTCAGCGAGGTCGATCTGCTTGTCTGAACGAAGTTGCTTCAGAATCGGCTCAATTACTTTGAATGGCAGCTTCATTTGCGCGGCAATGCCGCGGCTGGCAGACAGGCCAACCTGATACAGGTACTTCATGATCAGGCGCTCGATCAGCGCAGCAGAGATTCCGCTTTCACGAATGGTCTGCGGCTGACGCGGTGTGAATGGCTGCCCAGGGTCGACGGGCGGGCGATCTCGTGGCGCCTCGCCGCAATCTCCGTCGGCGTCATCACTGCGAGGTGCGGTCGTGCCAAGCAGTTGGTTGACACGGTCAAACAGGTCATCAAGACCATTCTGAGATTGGGGATCTTCTGCAGAAGTAACCACTCGTGTGTTTCCTTTATCACGTCTTGCCCATAGTGTGCCGAACGTCTCGCTGTCGACGTAGTAACAGTCCGGACCGGACGCAGCACAACCCAATATTGTTTAGGTCGCTCAACACAGATGGTCAAACACTTCGTCGACTATTGACCACCCGGAAGACAGTCCGCACGACCGAAGTGACTGCAGATTCCTGTTGTGCGGTTGTTTCTCAACGGACTATTGCAAATGATGTAATCGTTCCAAACGATTTCCGTGGCACGACGATAACGTCCGTCATATCCGTCAGAGTGCAGACGTATCATTGAAGTGCCAGCAGTGAATGTGGTGAACGTAATGCTGATTCAGACTGGTCTGAATCGCTGACGTCAATTCATCTGGATGATGCCCGACTGGCGCCGGGCTGATTCGTTCAACATTGTTCGAAAGGTTTTTTGAATGAAATTCGCGATCTGTCAGGAGCTATTTGAAGACACAGACTGGGCAGAGCAGTGCCGCATCATTGCCGACGTGGGATACACGGGTATTGAAGTCGCACCCTTCAGTCTTTCCGATGATCTGGACAGCGTTTCTGCTGCCACTCTGTCCGAAATGAGGAACACGGCCAGCGACCATGGTCTGGAAATCATTGGGCTGCACTGGCTGCTGGCGAAGACGAATGGCCTGTATCTGACCTCACCAGACGCTGATGTTCGCACGGCAACCGTCGATTACCTGAAGCTTCTGGCTGACACCTGTGCGGCCCTGGGTGGTCGTATTCTGGTCTTCGGATCGCCTCAACAGAGAAACCTGCTGGCAGACGTCACAACCGAACAGGCCATGGACTATGCCGCCGAGGTCTTCCGAGCGGCGATGCAGACTTTTCAGGAACGCGATGTCGTGCTGTGTATGGAACCGCTGACGAAAAAGGAAACAGACTTCGTCAACACATGCGCGGACGCGGTTTCACTGATGCAGATGGTGGATCATCCGTCATTTGTTCTGCATCAGGACGTCAAAGCAATGTTGGGTGCCGAGTCGGATTCCGTGCCGGATTTGATTCACCGCCACCACGACATCTGCGGTCACTTTCATGTGAACGATACTAATCTGCTCGGACCTGGAATGGGAGAAACGGACTACCATCCGATTCTGAAAGCGCTGCTTGATGTCGACTATCGGGGTTGGGTTTCGGTTGAAGTGTTCGATTACAGCCCTGGTGCAGAGAAAATTGCAAAAAAAAGTATGGACTATCTGAAGCAGGTTTTGGGTGAACTCGAAGCTTCCTGAAGCACTGTTTGTCATCGCGATGTGTGACGGAATTGTGTTCCGTCAACGGCGTGTTGTTCTGCTCAGATAAACGTCGTCGCAACGAAGTTGTAAGGCAACAAATGTGCGCACGTGTTGTTGCGTTTTTTTTAAAACGCCTGTGTTTTTTGTGACGAAACGACTACGCGTTCCATCCTGCGTTTGCACCGCGACGTATTGAATCATGTCTTGTGAGCTGTGATGAGTAGCGCGTTCAGGCAACGCACCTCGCACGCAGGCAAGTGCTGTCGCTGTCGTCGTTATGCCGAAATCTCGTCAACATCAGATGTGCGTTAATCTCAAAAAAATCTCAATCAACACCTCTGACAATGCATAACAGTCTTGCACATTCTGAAACATTAAATACGATTCCGCCCGAACGTTGACAGCAGATTCTGTTGTGTTGCATTGAAGCATCGTGGCGAAGGACATTGCCCAACAGCAGACTTCAAGACGATCCTTGGCATGAAAGGAATCTGCGTTGCCATCGCCGTGGTGGCGTGGTGATTTGTTTCTTGACTTCTGGTTATTCTTGCCCATTGGTTTTGTGAAGCCCGGTGACTGCGGCAGGATGGCCATCCGTTGATCTTGTTTTAAGGAGGAATTCGTGGCCAAGAAAAAAGCAAAGAAGAAGACAGCTAAGAAAGCTGCTCCGAAGAAGAAGGCCGCCAAGAAGAAGGCTGCTCCCAAGAAGAAGGCTGCCAAGAAGAAGGTAGCTAAGAAGAAGGCCGCTAAGAAGAAGAAGGCCGCTCCTAAGAAGAAGGCTGCCAAAAAGAAGGTCGCTAAGAAGAAGGCCGCTAAGAAGAAGGCCGCTCCTAAGAAGAAGAAGGCTGCCAAGAAGAAGAAGAAAAAGTAGGTTGGCAGGACTTGCTTTGAGAATTAAGCGGCTGATGGTTGTTTAACCGTCAGCCGTTTTTTTGTGCGCTGACGTTGTGGTGTGGTGTTTATTTCATGTACCAGGCAGGGGTAATGTGTCTGTTATGTGAGTTCCTGGGTTGGCTTTGGTGCGGGTGTCTTGTTTTGGGGTACTGACAGAACGATGATGGCCCCTTAAAAAAACTAGTGAACAATTCTCCCGACATCCAGGTTTACGGAAGTGGGAGTGACACCACATCCTGGGGGCATCAGGGTGGCGTAGCGAATCTGTAGATTATTCTGGATTTGCTGAATGTTGACTTGGTGTGTCAACTTTTCTAAAACCAGCCTGTTGAGTTCGCCGATCAGAGGGACTGTCAGGCGGATCCTGTTTCGTTCATTTAACGTGGTAGGGAAGCCGTCTTGTTCCTCTGTTTTTCGGGTGATCTTTCGCACGTTCATGTCTGACAATTAGTCGTCGTCATATTTGCATGGCGACGAGTTTTTGGAAGCGTTGAATAGTGACGGAGGGAGATCTCTGGAAACGGTTTGCGTTTTGTGTGATGCCGGTGCGGCTGCACACATAACCGGGCGAATGGCTTCATGTCTGCTACATCTTCTGCGCTGCAAATGCTTCGGCGGCAGTTGGCTCAATCGCAACCGCATAATCCAGGCAGAGAGATTGTCTCCACCGGGTTGCCTTCGCTGGATGCTCTTTTGCCTCACGCCGGACTGCCGTCGGGTTCGTTGATTGAGTGGATCAGTGATGGTCCGGGCAATCGAGCATCGTCTGTTGCGTTTCGATGTGCGGCCGGATTTCTGGAAAGACCGGGCGCCTTTGCCATCGTGGATGGTCGTGGGTGCTTCAATCCGGTAGCCGTCCGTAACACCGGAATTCCGTTTTCCAGACTGTTGGTTGTCAGCCCAAGGGCGGACAGGGCCGGACGTTATCGTTTCCATTCAGACAACACCGGCAGTAATTCGCAACGACAACAACACCAGAGAACAGAGACGCTCTGGGCGCTTGAACAGCTGGGACGCTGTTCCGGCGTACAGGTTGTCGTGGCATGGGTCGATCGATTGTCGTCGACGGCTCAGCGTCGTCTGCAGCTGGCGGTGGAAACCAGTGGAGTAACCGTGTTTCTGATCCGTCCCGCTGCGGCACTTCATCAGACGTCATGGGCAGACCTTCGATTTCATGTACAATCGGCTCAGACAGCGGAATCAGTGGTCTCTGTCGGCGAAACTGCCCGGCATCGGTCTCGGATTGCTGTGCGTCTGATACGGTCAAAGAACGCGGTCCAGCACAACGGTTGTGCATTGCTGGAATGTCACGATGAAACGGGTGATGTGCTTGAGGTTCCTGAACTGGCCCGTCCAGCAAACACAACGGGCACAGCCTGCTGATCGACGGTCGCATGTGGTGGTTCATACTTCGCAGCCTTCACAGGATCCGGGTCCGTCCGCACGTCGTCAAAAAGCAGAAGGCACGTCCGATTTGTCTTTTGTTCGCGAGCTGTTTTCAGTGGCAAAGGGTGGTCCGACTGTAGTCGCGGTCTCGAACGACGCCTGGTATGCCGGAGTCAGGCCCGGGATGCCGCTGGCAGAAGCCAGAAGCATGTCGACTCCGCTGGTGCGGGACAATCGTCGGCAAGGTCAGTCGGTGACCCCGGAAATTCAGTTTGTCGAATGGCAGCCGAACGATGATCGCAGAGATCTGCAGGAAGTTGCGGAACACACACGCAGATTTGCTCCAATTGTCGGGCTGGATGAGATGCCGGTTCCCGATTGCCTGCACATGGACATTACCGGTTGCGGTTCGTTGTTCGGAGGTGAATCATCGCTTGCAGAACAGGTGATCAACCGCTTGGCCGGCAGGAATTATCATTGTCGAGTTGCCATCAGTGATACCGTTGCAACAGCGTGGGCATTCGCGCACACGGACGGCCATTTTCTGCAGCACAATGATGTGCGACCGCGCGGTCGCGGGCATCGAACGCGGGGTCGACACGTAGAGTCACCGCAGTGGGATCTTCCGATCGTGATTATACCTCCCGGGCAGGCTGAGTCATGGCTGCGACCGCTGGCGATTGCCGCCGCTCGAATACCAATCGCCGACGCTCAGGTGCTTCGCCAGCTGGGGATCCTGACCATTCAACAACTGCTGGAACTCCCTGAGGAAGATCTTCCCTCGCGCCTGTCCGGTGATGCCATCCGGCGTCTGCGGCAACTCAGGGGTGTGGAAGACGAAATCATTGAGCCAATCCCTGAAGCTGACCCCATTCAGGCGAGTTGGGTGTCGGAATTTCCCGTGTCGGACCGGCGTGGAATTTGTCAGGTGATGGAACACCTGACGGAGGACATCGTTGATCAGCTGAAGCGACGCCATCTGGGAACAGTCCAGCTGACGTGCCAGCTGAAACAGGAAGACGGTGGCAGAATCGAGTTTGTTGCCGAAGTCATCAAGCCGTTGCAGTCTGTAAGGGAGCTGTTTGCCGTGCTGAGTCTGCGTCTGGAATCGTTGCCGTTTCGGCAAGCGGTCATCGCCATCTCAATGCAGTCAGCGGTCGTTCCCTTGCCGAATGCTCATCAAAAAGATCTGTTTAGTTCCAACCTGCATATTGATCCGACCGAAGAGCTGGCTTCTGTCGTAAACCGACTGAGCAACAGACTGGGGAAAGAAGCGGTGCAGACCGTTCATCCGGTGGACAACCCCGTACCGGAATGCGCCGTGGAACTGAGGCCATTGATGACTGCACAATCCGTGTCCTCGACACACACCGACAACCGGCTGTCGGATCTGGTGGCTCCTGATGATGCGCGTGTGCCCGGTGTTGAGGTCGTGGAACGGCCCTTGCGGCTGCTGTCGGCAGCGGAACGCATTGGGGATGCCGGCATGAACCCCTTGACTGACGGTTTTGTTTGGTCTGGGCAATCCTGTCGCGTTGTCGACGTTGCCGGTCCGGAGCGGATTGAGACTCAATGGTGGCACGAGTCTGCCATTCATCGCGACTATTACCGCGTCCGGACATCCGATCAGGCCGAGTACTGGATCTATCGCGACATTGTGCACGGCGGCTGGTTCCTGCACGGCATTTTCGATTAGTGCAGTTTTCAAAAAGATGTGGTCGTGGGGCTCGTGGGAAAGCGACTCTCGCAAGGGATGAGGCGTTCGCCGCGGCCACAAGTCAGCCTAATACGCTGTAGTGCGTGTCGCACGGACGTGCAGCGGGTCCGGCGAGCGATTTCGCAGCTGTTCGGTGGCGGCCGTCGCTACACTGCGGTGAAGCACGCTCTGGAGTGGTATTCACTCGAATGGCGTGCGGCCACTGGTGGCAAATCGGCGGTGCAATCCGGCAACACCGGCGGTTTGTGCCCCCCTTTGCTGATGAACGAAGTGCGATTGAGCGTCAGCCGTCGGTTCGTTCGGCCTGCAGCCGCTGCAATTCTGCAAGCAAATCGTCGTCGGACGCAAGTTGCCCTTCCTGCTGTTGACGCTTCATTTGTGCGGTCATGTCGTCCAGCACAGGCTGCAATTCGGCCAACGCCTCGGCAGCGACCCTGTCAGTGAACATGACACCGTCCAGGTGGTCACTCTCGTGCTGAACAACGCGGGCGTGGATGCCTCCGAGTTCGTAGGCGAAGTTCTCACCGCTGAGGTCAAACGCTTCCACGGTGATCCGTTCTGCTCGAGTGACTGGTCCATAAACTTCCGGCAGGCTCAAGCACCCCTCTTCCGCGTCTTCGCTGCCATTGCGTTTTATGATCTGAGGATTGATAAAGACCTGTTCCAGTTCCTTTTCGGCCGGGTCCGCCGATGGATTGATGATAAACAGACGGTATGGCAAACCCACCTGGTTTGCTGCCAGGCCGATCCCGCGTGCCGCGTACATCAGGTCGAACATCTGCGCCACCCAGTCCTTTAACTGAGCGTCAATACGGGTGACGTCTTTCGATTTCCAGCGAAGTGCGGGGTGAGGAAAGTAGACAATCCGAAGGTCCGACATGGAAATCGACTCTGAAAAAAGTGAGTATCGAGGCAAGGCGTGGATCGCAGCCCCAATGAGCGTGAAGTATCGTCGCAACCAGCCATTCCGCAAGTCCGGGACGATTCAGTTCTGTGACGCAGGCAGCACGCTGAGCTTAAACCAGTAGCTCTGGACAGCTTCGATCACGCGGAAGAATTCGTTCAGATCTACCGGTTTGACGACGTAGCTGTTGGTGCCGAGCCGATACGCGTCCCGCACGTCCGCGTCATCGGTGGATGTCGAAAGCACGACGATCGGAATCAACCCCAGATCCGGATCAACGCGGAGTTCCTCCAGTACCTGTCTTCCGTTGACACGAGGCATGTTGAGATCCAGAAAAATCAGATCGGGACGCGGACACTCATGGAAAGTGCCTTCCCGTCTGAGCATCGCCAATGCCTCGGAACCGTCTTTGGCGTGATTGACAGTGGGGGCAAACGTGCTTTGCGCGAAAGCTCGCATCGCCAGATGGGCATCGGACGGGCTGTCTTCGACCAACAGGATTTGTCGTGAGATGTTGTGAGCCATTTTTGTTTCAGTTGAACGCCGGTGCCTTCTCTGGCCGGAGGTCGAGGGAGGTGAGCCAACGTCGTGTTCAGGCGGGAGGTCGCTTCGGCAAAGTGAATTCGAATGTCGATCCCTCATTCCGGTCTGAAACCAGACGGATCGAGCCACCGTGACGTTCGACGATTCTCTTGCAGATTGCCAGTCCAATGCCGGTCCCGGCATACTCATCACGTGTATGAAGTCGCTTAAAGATTATAAAAACCTGATCAGAAAATTCCTCGGAGATTCCAATGCCGTTATCCGAAACGCGAATTTTCCACTCGTCGGACGATTCCTGAGCCTGGATTCTTACGTCCGGTACTTTGTCGCCCCGATATTTTATCGCGTTTCCAATGAGATTTTGAAACACGCGAATCATCTGTGCATGGTCGACCCACGCGTCTGGCAGAGCACCAATCGTCACGGCAGCACCGCTTTCCTGTATGCTTGAATGAAGCAGTGCCAGAGCTTCATCAACAGGCTGACGCAGCGGAGTGAGTTCGCGTGGGTTGCCCATTCGACCAACACGGGAGTATTCCAACAGATCGCTGATCAGCCGCTGCATGCGTTTGCCGCCGTCGACAATCGTTTCCAGATACATCTTCCCGTCGTCGTTGAGTATTTCCTTGTATTCCATTTCCAACAGCTGACAGAACCCGACAATCGTTCGCAACGGTTCCTGCAGGTCGTGCGAAGCCACGTAGGCGAACTGCTGCAGCTCCTGATTGCTTTGTTCCAGTTCCTCCGACCTGGCCTGCAGTTGTCGTTCGAATTTCTTTAGCTCGGTGACATCACGTCCCTCCGGAATGAGAAACATGACTT
>LWDU01043805.1_pt1 | contig 12407 bp, 7 predicted proteins | sample 727161 | NCBI WGS metagenome assembly LWDU01 (sample SAMN04566230, study PRJNA314399) | hydrothermal vent metagenome | isolation source: deep sea hydrothermal plume seawater | place: Mexico: Gulf of California, Guaymas Basin | collected 2004-07-11 | reverse complement strand
AAAGTTAAAGATTTTGCGGATCTCTTAGACTCAATTGAGTCTTTAGAAGATAAGAAAAAGCATCTTTGGAAAGAGGTTTATGAAAATGCTGTAAATGATAGAGAAAACGCTTTTGTGCTGTTTAACGAAGCATATTCTTCAATGACAAATACTACCGCCGAACATATTTCGGTTGGACCAATTTTAAATAAGTATCTTGAAAGGATGACTAGATCTAATGAACAGCTTCTTAAGCTAGCAGATTTAATTGCAAAGGCGGAAGAACAATCAGCTAAAATAGATTCGGACGATTTATTTTCTAAAATTACGGAGTAAATATGGGAGACGCTAGAGCAAAAATGGGGACTCCTGGGAGCGATGCCCAGGGTGCCATGATGGGCGCCAGCTCTGGTGGCTCTTCAATACTTTATAAAGCGGTTGTGGTTGAATATCTCTATGATCTTTCAGTGTTTAATCAAGATTATTTAGCCGAAACTTTTGGAACTACTGGAACTGAAGAAGACGAAGACCCCAATGCTCACCTCCGTATCAGCAATCATCAATTTTTACAGCAAACGCCTCGAAATGCGTGCATCGTTCGACCTATATCTGCTGGTTATGACAAGCAGAATAAACCTATTATTGCGTACCCATTCTTTCCGCCGCACCTCTGCTTTCCCGCAAAGCCAGGTGAGCAAGTATGGCTTATAACTGAAAAACCTAACGGCCTTGGTGAGCTGCCTCTTTGGATGTGCAGGGTACCGGAATCCCTGCAGGTGGACGATCTCAACTTTACGCATGGAGATCGAACGCTAACAACAGTAACCACTCTCACAACTAGCGAAAAGCTGGAAGCTGAAGATGAACCATCTCCCATTCCTGGGTTTCCAAACGGGACAGATCGCTCAGCGTCTGAAGCTAGTTTAAAACCAGAACTAGGAAATAACACTGAAACTCCTTTTGAAGATCAAGACAACTCTTATGACGTTGTTGTAGCTAATTCAGTATCCTATACTAATTTTACTCCAGAAGAAGTTCCTCGTCTAACTAAGCGGCCAGGTGATTTAGTTTTCCAGGGTTCTAATAATACTGCAATAATTTTAGGAGAAGACCGCGGCTGGAATATCGATGAAGATCCCACCAGTGCAGAAGAAAGTAATGCGACCATAGGATATACTGATCTCCCGGGATTCAAAGGAACTATTGATATCGTTTCAGGAAGGGGACGATTTTTTGCAGATGAGTTGATTGCTGAAACTACAGCTGACGCTGCAGGCGATGATCCCGAAAATACTCAAGCCAGATTAGTGGCTAACGAAAGAAAAGATGGTGTTAGCTATATCGAAGTAGACAAAAACCCCGAATTAAATGAATTGGCTCCCGTTCCTCCAGAAGGAGATCCGGATTTTATAAGAGACTGTTCTAGGCTTTATGTGTCGATGAAAACAAGCGGAGACACCAACTTTGGATTAACAGATCAATATCCACCCATGCCTTTGCCTTTGGCTACAGATGCCCATGATTCTACTGCGGGTGAAACTGTTGCGGCAGTAGACGAATCTCCCTATGTCATAATCAAGTCTGATGAAATTCGTATAATAGCGCGTCAGGATCAGGACAACGATATTAATGGAAGCATCAAGATTATTAAAGAGGGAGATGCAGATGACGTTGGTGATGGTCTCGGTCGAGGAATTATTATGATAGGTTCTGGTGGAGAGATCATGATCGATGGACCAAAGATAACCATAGGTTCAGGAGACTCAGCCGAAACCGAAGGCGAAGGAAGACAGGTGGTCTTGGGTCTTAATGCTGAAGAGCCCATGGTATTAGGAAATCAATTATTAGGGATCTTGTCGGCAATTATAGATGTGCTAGATAATCACATTCACCCTTCTGGTGCCGGCCCAACTTCTCCCCGCGCCGGCGGTGCTGAGGCGACTGCCATCGGCGGTTTTTCTAATACGGGTGATAATATCACCGATTTAAATTTAATGTTAAGCAAATTGGGGAAACTTTTGTAATGGGTCTAGATGCGTCCGGTTTGAAAGATGGTATTGAAGCTGTGCTTGATAGTGAGCTAGACAGCATGGAAGATTTTGCAGCAGATTTGACTGACGCAATCATAACATATCTTAACGATGTGGTGATAGATTATCCTCCAGCACCAGGCGTGAGTCCTGCGGCTCCGTATACGGACCCTTCTTTTTCATCTGGCGATTCTACTCCAATAATTACGCCTGACACTCAAGCGTCCGCATTAGAATCGGCGATATTGGCTTCTTGCAACGCTAGCGAGGCTTCGGAAACTGAGAGACAATGGGCTGCCGCCGGAGCAGCTTATTCTGCGGTTATTCTTGCTATTGGTTCTTTGTGGCAAACAAATGATGGTTACATGTCCACGGGCGCGACGGTGCCGGGTGGTACAGTTGATTTTGCTGCAGCGTGGGAAGTTGGGCTTTCTTCTGAAGCTGGTGAAGAGGGAGGGAGCAAATCTGACATAGCTCAAGATCTCGCAGACCGTATTGATGATGTGACCACAGGATCAACTTTTACCGGCGCATATTTAAAGGGAGCTTTTATCGGTCCCTCTGCTCATGTATCTGCACTTTCATAAGGATAATAAATCTTAATGAGAAAATGCTAAGATAGATAATTAATTATGGCAAAAGGGTTACTTGTATGGCCGAGCAAAATCAAAATTATAAAGTGTACGATTTCCAGTCGGTTGGTGAGTCTTTAGAAAGCTACCGAGAAAATCGAAGACTGGGTGAAACTACTCCTGTACCTGTTGGAATAAAGACCCCCATGGAACTAGCTACGGCAGAAGGTGGTTTGTTCGTGATGAACTATGATCTCACTGCGCAGATAAAAGACAACTTCAAAAATCTGATTCTTACTAATCACGGTGATCGTCTTGGGCTCTATGACTACGGAGCTAATCTACATGAGCTCACAATGGAGCTCGGCACTGAGCAATTTGATAATGAAGCCATCAGAAGAATTAAAGTTGCTGCGGCAAAATACATGCCATATCTAAATCTCAGCACATTTGAACCTGTGATAGCAAATGATGAGACTCAACCTGGGGGAATATCTATGATCGGGCTTCGCATAACATATTCGATTCCGCTGGCAGCCAGCGCAACCCAACAAATGGAAGTAATATTATACACAGCGGGATAAATCAATGGCATCTAATAATGTAAGCAAGACAAATGGCAAAAGTTACTTGGCGAAAGATTTTAGTTCTTTTCGTACAGACCTTACAACTTATGCAAGAAATTACTTTTCAGATCAAATTACAGATTTTTCTGAAGCTGGCTTGGGAGGAATGTTTGTAGAGTTGGCTGCTTTCGTTGGCGATACAATGTCTTTTTACCTTGATCACCAGTTTAATGAATTAAATCCAGCGACTGCTACAGAAGTTCGAAACATTCAAAATCACGCAAAGAACGTGGGGGTAAAAGTTGTAGGTGCTGCTCCGGCTGTGGCAAATATTACTTTTTATATAGAAGTTCCAGCTACCATTCTTTCCGATTTAACTTACTTTCCAGACGAAACTGCATTTCCTATAGTAAAAACAGGGACCGTACTATTGTCTTCTACGGGCGTAACTTTTACTTTAACTGAAGATTTGGATTTTTCTGAAAGAAACGTAGATGATGTTCTTCAAGCCGCATATACAATTTCTACCACAGATAGCGATGGAAATCCTACTCATTATATTCTTACTCGAAATTTAGAGTGTGTCTCAGGAACAATACGAAAAGACAGCTATAATCTTGGCGGTGTTTTAGTGCCATTTAGGACAATAACGTTAACGCGCCCCGACGTGACTCAAATTATAAATGTTCGAGATACATCTGGAAATGAATATTATGAAGTAGAATCTCTGACACAAGACACTGTGTTTACCAGAGTCCAGAATTTAGATGAAGATAGGGATGATGTATCTGATAATTTAGCAATTATCGCAGCTCCCTATCGTTATATAACAGCAGTAAATTTCACCACGCGATTGTCTACCATTCAATTTGGATCGGGAGATGCTACCACCACAGATGATGACATAATTGCAGATCCCAGTGATTTAGCTCTACCGCTCTATGGAAAAAAGACGTTTTCACGTTTTTCTATTGATCCTAATTCGCTTTTAAAGACAAGCACGCTTGGAATATCTCCTGTTAATACGACAATCTCTGTAGAATATCGCTTCGGAGGTGGAGTCAGCCACAATGTTGCTGCAGAATCTATTAGAACAACTACATCTTTGCAGCTTATGTTCCCGCAATCACCTTCTTCCGACGTTCAAAACGCAGTTATCAAATCTTTTGATGTTAAAAATGCGGCGAGTGCTTCTGGCGGCGCAGCAGCCCTGACAATAGAGGAGCTTCGCAGTCTTATCAGTCCTGCTAGAAACCAGCAATCAAGAATAGTTACCCAGCAAGATCTTCTGGCAAGAATATACACGCTGCCAGCTATTTTTGGCAGGGTCTATCGAGCTGGTTTAAGAAAGAATGAAGAAAATCCACTTTCTACCGAACTGTATCTTATTTGCAGAGACAAAAACCTGAATTTAGTAATTCCTCCAGACGCTCTTAAAAAGAATCTAAGACTTTATTTAAATGAGTTCAGGTTAATCTCAGACGCAGTAGACGTTTTAGACGCTTCTGTGGTCAACTACAAAATTAATTTTAGCATTGTCGTTACCCCAACATCTAACAAGAGCACTGTCCTTGCAGCAGTTATAAGCGCGATCAAAAGTGTTAGTGATATAAAATACTTTCAAATCGACCAGCCTATAGTTGAAGCAGATATTATTAATGCAATAATTAATGCTGCGGGTGTTCTTTCTTTAATATCTTTAGAATTTAATAATGCGTATGGAGTAGTTGGAGATAAAACATACTCTGATTATGATTTCGATATGACAGCAAATCTTTACAAGGGAATGATTGTCGGTCCTCCTGGCTCTATATTTGAACTCAAATATCCAGACACTGATATTACCGGAACTGCGGAGTAACAAATGTATTTAATTTTAACAGCCAGCGCAGACACCTATATTACGGATAAAGTCATAGATAATGATTATCGCGCAATGGATGCTAACGTCGGTTATGCAGGAACAATTGACATTTTTAAATTGTTTGATGAATCTACTTGGATTTCGGGCTCTACGAGGATGACAGGATCAGTATCTGAGATTTCTCGAGCCCTTCTTAAGTTCGATTGGGATCAAGTAAAGACCCTCACGGGCTCAAGCTTAGATCTTAATTCTTCTAGGTTTCATGCCAGACTTAAATTGTTTGATATAATGGGAGGTCAAGCAACTCCTTCTTATTTTTATCTTATCGCTTATCCTTTATCTAAATCATTTTCAGAAGGAATCGGTCGCGATGTCGCATCTTTTGGAGATTTAGATGTTGCCAACTTTATAACAGCATCAGTAACTAATAGCACAGTCAGTGCGTGGAATCTATCTGGTGCAAATAGAGGTGGATTGCTTGGTGATACAGATATAGATTATATTTCTTCAGGTACATCATCGAGTCCCGGCCTTTCTTCTTATATTGATTTTGGTTCATCGCAGTATTTTAAGAAAGGAAATGAAGATTTAGATATTAATATCACCACTTATGTCAGCGCTGCAATTGCCGGCCAACTTCCAGACTACGGTCTGCGTTTATCTTTTTCAGGCTCAAATGATACTGATAACAAAACTAGATTTGTTAAAAGATTTGCATCTCGCCACTCATCTAATCCGCTCAAAGTTCCGCAGCTCCACCTAATGTGGGATGATAGCATTGAAGATAATAATCAAGATTTTGTATTCGACTCTAGCGGATCTCTATTTTTAAGGAATTATGTAAGAGGAGTTCCTACAAATTTAATTTCAGGAACTGCAGGATCGGCAATATCTGGAGATAATTCCATAATATTGCAACTCCAGATTCAAAATTATAAAAAATTCATAACGGGTTCTCAGCACAAAGCTGGTACGGATTCCACAGCAACTACGGGCCTGTATTCTGCTTCTTTTGCGATGTCTACTTTTGATGCAACAACTGTGAATTCGTCTAATGAAACTTTTGTAGATTTAATAAATAAGAGTGGCTCTATTACTTTTGACGCATATTGGATTTCTACTGATGAGTCCGTTGGTTATCATACGGGTTCACTAGAAATTTTTCCATCTAGAAAAACAGCTTTCAAAAGACAGCCGTCGGATCTTCTCTTCCGCTTCACTAATTTAGAGACTCAATATTCTCAAGACGACGATGTATTTCTCAGCGTGTTTGTTGAAGATTTTTCTGAAGATGAAAAAGTATATAAGATTCCATATTCTAAAGAGAGTATCAGCTTGAGCAAAGTTTATTATAGAATAAAAGAAGCTTCTACTGGAACAATTATGGTTCCATTCGATTCAGTAAGAGAATCTACCAAACTTTCTGCAGATGGCAGTGGTCTTTCCTTTTACTTTAAAATGTCCAGCTTGCCAAAGGGGTATGTATATTATTTTGACTTGTTAGTTAAAGATTATGCAGAAACTCGAGTTTATAATGAGGCAAGTGGCAAGTTTAAGGTAATTTAATGGGTAACACTTTTTCAAATGGAAATTTGTTCTCACCCGCCATCATTCAAAAAGCTCTTGAAGGATCTGGCGCAGTAATAGACGCAAATTTAGAAAATTATTCTGGTTCTAATATTACCGGAAGTAATTCTTACTTGTTTGACGACCCAGGCGGCCCACTTAAATCCACCCAGCAGATTCCACTAGATTGGTCAAAATTTGAAAATCACACATTTTTTAATTCAGCCGAATCTAAAGTAAATGTTGCTTTTGATTCCATCATCAATTTCTATCCTTTCGATGGAACTAATGATGAAGTTCAAACTTTCTTAGATACTCTTAGTGGATATGAAAAATATATTTTTGACAGATTTCCTAAGCAGCTTGGTTATTTGCTTTTTTCTGGAACTCAAAAAAGTGAAGACCCAGAAAATCTTTTTGCACCTGAACTAGGAACTTGGATTGGCGTAAATGATGTAGCTGGTTCTTTATATCCTTCTCTTTCTAAGGATACTTCTGGAGCCAACATATTAAATCCAGGCACAAAATCTATTTCTTTTCAATTTTTTATTAATTTCCCCCCAGAAGAAGGAGATGTCCAGACGGTATATCAAAAATTAGCGCTTGATTCTAATCAAGGCATTTCGCTTTATGTGTCTGCATCAAGCTCTACTCACGCCGACTTGAGGTTTATAGCCTCTAGCGGGTCTAGCGTAATGTCGGCTAGCTGTCTTGTGCCCAAAGATGAGTTCCTCCACCTAACCACTCTTTTTGATAGGGAAGCTTCAGGACTTTCTACTCTAAAGATTTATAAATCTGGAAGTTTAATAGCGACTTCTTCTAACACTGCGACGTTTGGCATCCTAGATTTTTCCTCTAGCAACTTATCGTTAGGATCTGGATCAGCTCAATCTTTAGGATCATTAGATTCTGGTAATATCGAACCGATGGTTACTTTAAGCGCTTCTATAGATGACTTTAGGTGTTATCATGGAGGCAGAACTCCGAGAGATATAAGAGCTGATTATTTAACAAACGCCGCTCCAAGCAAAGCGTTGAGGCTTTATTATAGATTTAATGAAGCTTCGGGTTCTTATGTTAATAATGGAGTAGTTTTAGATAGCTCAGGAAATTCTCTTCATTCAGAAATTAAGAACTTTAATTCTTCTTCTAGGGATTATAGGATGGGAACTCCGCCGCTTTCTCTTGAAAGAGCAGCAGTTAATCCAGTTCTCTTTCCAGGGAATTCATACGTGGTTTCGCTGAATCAAGATCTTCTAGCATCAGCATCTCAATACGATAATAATAACCCAAATCTCATTACTCGTCTAATTCCGGAGCACTATCTTTTAGAGTCTAATTTAGTAGAAGGATTTTCGGATAGTTTTGCAGACACAGGAGCAGATTATAGTTACTCCATCGATTTTCCAGGAGGAGGAAAAATTGGCCAGCCCCAAATTATTGCTTCTTTGTTATTTACTTGGGCTAAATTTTTTGACGAAATAAAACTCTTTATAGATCAGTTTGGAAATTTATTGAAAGTAGACTATGATGATACTGGGACTATTTCTGATTGGTTACTTCCATTTTTAGCCAAGTATTATGGATTTGTTCTTCCAAATAATTTTTCTAATGCGACATACGGTCAATATTTACTGGGAGAAAATTTAGGCGTAGACCCTGGAATATCTTCTCAAAGTCTTTTGCAAGTTCAAACTGAGATTTGGCGTCGAATTATGGTTAATCTTAATTCTATTATAAGGTCTAAAGGTACAATATCCGCGATCAAATCAGTTATGCGAGCTGCGGGTATTAATCCAGATACTATGTTTAGGTTTAGAGAGTTCGGCGGATCTCGCACTATCACAACTTCAGACGCTAGAAGAAATCGTTCCGAAACAGCTTCTTTACTATTTATGACTGCGTCCACCGCCAAGCTTATTTCTCCATATTTAAGCTCATCTAGAAAATCTCCGGGCTTTCCTTATGCTTCAGATTCTGTTAATCCCCGGCCAAGCGATGGTTTGTTGACAAGTGGATCTTGGACATTCGAGAGTCTGTATCAGTGGGATTTAGACTTAGGCAATATTGAACCATTAACTCAGAGTCTAGCTAGATTCTGGATAACTGGCGCTAATTGGGCCGCAGAATCTCCCGGTGGATTAGTCTCAAATTTGGTTGCGTATGGTACGGGAACACTTAATTATCAGACAGGATCACTCAAACTATTCTGCAGGCCCGGATCGGCAGACGATGCTCCGGTTATGGAATTGCTTCTTACGGGCGTTAATATTTTTGATAAAGATCGATGGCATATTTCTTTTGGAAGAAATATTGGCTCTGCTACCGGTTCTTTTACGACAGCTTCTTATTTTGTTAGAGCAGCTAAAGCTTCCAACGGTGAGATAACCCAGTATCACCAAACGTCTTCCATAATAAACTTGGGACCGAATGAATACGATACTCTATCTCAATTAACTGAAGATTTTAATAGTTCTGGATCCTATTTTGAAATGGGAACAAAATCAGGAGATACCGCGATAGTAACTTCTGGAAATAAATTTTTAAATTCTTCTACAATCGTAACCGATAATAATGCCAGGTCGACAAGCTTACAAGCTAAAGTTGCAGCAATTAGATTTTGGTCAAAAGCCCTAACAGAAAAAGAAACAAAAGAACACACAAGAAACTTCAAGAGTCTGGGCGTCGAAGATCCACAAATTAATTTTAACTTTGTGACGGCAGCATCAGGATCTTGGGAACGCTTAAGAGTTGACGCTAGCACTGATCAGCAAGTTACTGAATCTAATTCTTCTGGTGAGCTCCATGTCTTTGATTTTTCACAAAACAACTTTCAACTTACTGGAAGCGGATTTGAAAATTCTAGCCGAATAATTTATCCGGCACTTTTCAGATATTCAATTTTAGATCCCAGCTTTGATGAAAGAAGTGCTGAAAATAAAATAAGAATCCGAGGATTTCAGCAGGATATTAACATTCACGAATTTAATGCTTTGAAATCGCCAATAAGGCGAATTGAGCCTGGCCAGCCAACTCTAGATGATTCTAGATTTAGCATAGAAATTTCAGCAGTTCAAGCTCTGAATGAAGACATTATGAATATTTTAGCCAGTCTTGATTGGATGGATAGCGCTATTGGAAATCCAGAACTACAATTTGCTTCAGATTATCCAGCCCTTCGTAATTTAAGAGAAGTTTATTTTCAGCGGCTAACAAATAAGATTAACTTTAGTAATTTGTTTCTTTTTTATAAGTGGTTCGATGATTCTCTTTCGGTCATAATAGAGCGATTAGTTCCAAGAACTACTAAATATATGGGAATAAATTTTGTAATTGAGTCTCACTTTCTAGAAAGGCCGAAGTTTAGAAACATGAACAACAACATCTATTTGCCAGCAGCAGATAGAAGAAATATTAACGATGAGTTGCTTATAGCAGTATTAAGCGGCCTTCTGACGAGGTTTTAATGGCATACGATCCCGATTTTTGGCAAAAACAAGGCGCAGTTTATCCAGCGCTGAGTTCTTCTATTCAGTATACGCAAGGTCATTCCGTTAAAAATAACTGGTTCGCGCAGCGCACTCTTCCTTTGCTTGGCCGAGGAGAAGATAATCGCTGGCATAGATCTGTCACATCTGCAGCAGCCACAGCTAAAATAATTGCGATAGGCTCTAATGCAGATTTTACTCGCACCCTAGTAATTACGGCTGCAGACTATACAAGCGTCACCTTCATTGCCGGAAACGCAGAAGTTCTAGCTACAGGCACTTTTACAAGTAATTCTACGGCTGCTGTAGCCGCTACTTCTCTAGCCGCATGCGTCAATGCTTCTAGCTTATATGGAAAAATATCTGTCTCAGACGTAGGAGACGGCACTTTAATTCTGACACAAATTAAAACTGGAAAGACTGGAAATACTTCTATCGCAGGAACATACGCAGATTGGTTGGTTGCAGGCGCTGGCACAGTACAATCATTTTCAGGAGGAACCGGCTACTGGTCCCGCAATATTTCAGATTCAAGCTTTTTTGACGACAGCGTAATTGGTAAAATTAATATTTCTGGCGAAAGCTGTAACGCCAATCTCGGCCCCAATCAAGGGGTAATAGAAACTAGATTTTCCTATGATATGGTGGGAGCTACTTTAGGATTAACTGATGTCGATCCTCTAAGTAGCTCACCGTACAGAGATAAAAATTATTTTAACCCAGTAGAATATCTCACTAACAGTGGCACAATGAGCTGGCCAGTAGTCTTAGAAGACCCAGCAGCCATAGACATCCTCGATTATAATGGGGTAATTGAGCCTCTTACTATTAGAACATTCGTGGGAATGAGCAGTACCTTCGTGGGGGATAACTTAGATCCTGAGCCACACACCATACGCGCTGGCATAGGAGGTTCATACGCTGAAGAGTTATATAATAGATTTAACTTAATGACTGAATATTATGAAGTTCAAGATTCTAGCAAAAATTATCCATTTGCTTATGTAGTAGATTGGAGAATTTATGAAGGATTTGCACAGGTTGTCCCAGATTCTACTTATACTAACAACGATGACATAAGGATACTTCCGTTCGTAGAAAAAACTATAAATGAAATTGTTTTTGCAGACGTAGCGGATCTACAATTGCAGAATTACTTTATTTATGGTCCAGTTTCAGGATCTCTGCACGGTCGCCCAACGGCATCTACAAAAATAAAGTCTTGCGGTTACACATATGAAAACTGTGTGATTGGAACTGATTCCCTAGCGTTCGGGGGGCTATTAAAATGAAAAAAGATTATAGGCTTAAAATCCCGTATGATTATCGCAGACCTTTTGGAGATTATGGCGAACATGAAAAATTAGCTCATTATTTCAAATTTTATTCTGCAGATGATGATTCGATTAATCCAGAGCTAGAAAATTTAGCACTTCCTGGTGGCCGAAAAGCTGAAGGAAATAATGTCACTTCACTTCGAAATACTCCATACAATAAATTAGTAAAATATAGTAGTGCATTGGTTGCTAATCCTACTTCTACTTCGTATTATAGAATTCCTTGGGGCGGAACTGATTATGGTGCTTATCGGAATAATGGCAGACAAGCCACTATTGCCATGTGGATATCACTAGAAAATATGCGAGTTGGCTGGCCGACCGTAACAAACGTTCTCTTTAACAAAGTTCTTGCTGGATCTGCTAGCGGAGCCTGGACCGCTAATGGGGAGATGCGGCTTGAATATAGTGCGGTTGGAGCTTATGGGAATAGACTGGTATGGTACTGGCAAGGTGAGCAAACACCGAGTTTCACTCCATACGATGTTGAGTTTAAATTTCCCAATTTTGATGAACTGCTACGTGGTCCTTATCGAAATGGCGATTGGTTCCATTTTGCCATGGTTATTGAACAGAGTCTTAACACTTGGTATGGCGATAAAGATATAAGAGACGTTGTTTCTTTCTATATTAACGGTTTGAAAGTTACGTTTCCTAGTGCCGATGTGAATGGAGGCGATGGCACCAATCCGTGGGAAATTACAGGAAATTGGCATGCCAACGAAGCCCATGGAGATATTTTAATAGCTCGAGGTAAGGGAGACCAAGACACAGTCAGTGATTACAGCCAAAATTCCTCTATGAGCATATATGATCTTGGAATTTGGAGCACCTCTCTCTCCAGCGCAGCAATTGATTCTATTTACCAGACTTCACAATATTTCGAGGGTTCTGGATTTTTAAGTCTTCCACCAAGAGTCCAGCTAAAAAGAGAAATTTCTACCACACCGGCATATTTGAATAGCCTGAACACCCCGGTAGTGCCAAGCGTTGATAGGCCATATG
>LWDU01038267.1_pt1 | contig 12407 bp, 9 predicted proteins | sample 727161 | NCBI WGS metagenome assembly LWDU01 (sample SAMN04566230, study PRJNA314399) | hydrothermal vent metagenome | isolation source: deep sea hydrothermal plume seawater | place: Mexico: Gulf of California, Guaymas Basin | collected 2004-07-11 | reverse complement strand
ATGTCCCGCGCCTGAGCCGGATGCAGATCGACCTGATGGTGAACAGCTTCGTCAACGACTTCGCGCGGGTCGGCACGCTGCAATACACGAAATCGGTCGGCCAGGCGCGGATGAACTGGCTCAACATCAAGGACGGCCATCACGGTCTATCGCACGAGTCCGACAAAAACGAAGATGCCGTCGACAAACTCACACGCATCAACAAGTGGTTCGCCGGTGAACTGGCCTACTTGACCAAGCGCTTGGCCGAGACCCCCGAGCCGGGCGGCAGTGGCAGCCTCCTCGATAACACCACCATCTTGTGGACCAATGAATTGGGCAAAGGCAACAGCCACACGCTCAGAAACATTCCGTTTGTCCTGCTCGGCGAAGGGCTTGGTTTCAAAATGGACCGCTCACTGGACATGAAAGGTGCGGCGCACAACCGCCTGCATATGGCCATGGCCCACGGTGTCGGGCATCATCTCAAGACGTTTGGCAACAAGACGTTAAGCCAAGGCGGCCCGCTTGATTTAGCATAGGGCCAAAGTTTGATATGGATAGAAGCATCTGCTCGGAAACTCACGCGATGATATCGTGAACCACACGGCCGTGGACATCGGTCAAACGGAAGTCACGGCTGGCGTAGCGGTAGGTCAATCGTGCGTGGTCGAAACCCATGAGGTGCAGAATCGTCGCGTGCAAGTCATGAACGTGCACCGGGTTCTCGACAGCTTGAAAACCAAATTCATCGGTCGCGCCGTGGACGATTCCCCCCTTCACCCCGCCACCGGCGAGGACCATCGAGAAGCCGGCCGAGTTGTGGTCGCGGCCCAGCTTTGATTTTCCGGCGTTGGTGATTTCCACCGTCGGCGTCCGCCCAAACTCGCCGCCGATCACGATCAGCGTATCCTCGAACAGGCCGCGCTCCTTTAGGTCACCGATCAACGCAGCGATGCCCTGCGAGCACTCGGCCGCCAGTTTGCGGTGATTTTTCTCGATCGCATCGTGATTGTCCCACGGCTGCCATTTGCCGTGCCAAACCTGGACGAACCGCACACCGCGCTCGACCAGCCGACGTGCCATCAGTAGCTGCCGTGATTGTGTCGTTTTGCCATACCGCTCGCGCACCGACTCCGGCTCGCGATCAACATCGAAGGCATCAGTGGCCTCCATCTGCATGCGGTACGCTTGCTCGTAACTTTGGATGCGCGCCTCCAACTGTGGATCGTGGCCGCGCTGGTCGAGGTGCCGCCGGTTGAGTGCCTGTAACAAGTCCAGCTGCCGCCGTTGATCTGCCAAGCCAAGCCGCGGATTGCGGATGTTTTGAATCAATTGCTCCACCTTGCTGTGCGCGGTGTCCACATAGACGCCCTCGTAGATGCCCGGCAAAAAGGCGGAGCGCCAGTTGTCCGGCCCCTTGACCGGATGCCCGCCGGGGCACATCGCGATGAATCCGGGTAGATTGCGATTCTCCGTCCCGAGCCCATACGTCAACCACGAGCCGAGGCTCGGCCGGGCCAGCGTGTTGTCGCCGCTGTTCATCAGCATGAGCGACGGTTCGTGGTTGGGCACATCGCTCTTCATCGAGCGCACCACGCAAAGGTCGTCCGCGTGCTGGCCGAGGTGTGGGAACATGTCGCTGATCGGAATCCCGCTCTGACCGTATTGCGTAAATTGAAACGGCGAGGCAAACGCCGCACCGGTCAACCGCTCGGTCACCAGATTAGGCGTCGGCAGTGGCTGGCCGTCGTACTTTGCCAACATCGGCTTGGGGTCGAAACTATCCACGTGCGACAGGCCGCCGTTCATGAAAATGTGAATGACGCGCTTGGCCTTGGGCGCGAAGTGCGGCCCGCTTGGCGCCAACGGATCCGGCAGATCCGCTCCCGGCGGCTTCGGCTCGGCCATCACATCGCGAAGGCCCAGCAACGCAAAGCCCATGCCGGATCGCGCCAAAAAATCACGGCGATTGGCCAAGCGATGAAAACTGTGCAGCGATCGTTCCATCAATCGATAAACATAAACTCGTTGGAAAGCAGGAGTGCCTGCGACAATTCCTGCCACGGCAGCGTATCTTTGGACAGCCCGGACTCGGCGACAAACCGCTTGGCCAAGCGCAATTCCTCCGGCTCCGGTTCGCGCCCGAGTACTGCCCGGTACAGCGCGCTCACCTGTTCTCCTTCCGGCCCGTTGGCCAAGCGCTTGGCCAAGGCCTCCGCCCGGGCCAGCACGAACGGGTTGTTCAACAAAAAGAGCGACTGCTGCGGCACGGTCGTGCGTGAACGCCCCGGCGCGGAGATGTCCGGACACGGAAAATCAAATACCCGGAATACGTCCGGCAGCTTTTCGCGGTCAACGAACGAGTACAATGTGCGCCGACGGTTCGCATCGTCATCCGGTGCCATTTGCAGCGGCGGACCTCCGGCTTGGCAGTCGAGTTGACCCGCAACAACCAGCATAGAATCCCGCATCGACTCAAACCCAAGCCTGCGCCGGTTCTTGCGCCAGAGCAATCGGTTGTCCGGGTCCATTCCCCGGTAGACCGGCCGGTCGACGCTTGACTGCTGCCAGGTGCTCGAGAGCAGGATGTACCGGTTCAGCCGCTTGATGGACCAGCCGTTTTGCACAAACCACGAGGCCAGGTGATTGAGCAATTCCGGGTGGCTCACGGGCGCAGAGCGCAGCCCGAAATCGCTCGGTGTCTCCACCAGCCCGCGCCCGAAGTGCCATGCCCAGACCCGATTCACGATCACCCGTGCCGTGAGCGGGTTCGCGTCGCTGGCAATCGAGTTGGCTAGGGCAAGGCGGCCGCTGCCCCGGCCAATCCGCCTCGGTTGTTTGCCGGTGTACACTGCCGGGATGTGTCGCGCCACCTCCGCCCCAAGCCGCTTGGCGTCCCCACGGAGGAATACACGCTGCACAGTCGGCTTGCCCCGGTCCGCCACAAGCATCGGACGCGGATGCACGGTGTTCCATTCCCCAAGATACACCCGCTCGATCTCTGCGTAGTGTTTACGGACGTTTGTGCTCTCGTCGAGCGTGTACAAATCCTCCGACTCGTCCACGGTTATCGTGGCCGGGAAATCAACAGCGTACAATACACGGCGCACCTGCTCCTTGGCGGCATCCGCCATCGCGGTGCTCTCGGGATTCGATTTCCGAAGCTGCTGCCACTCGGCCTCGACCGCCTCCAGCACCGTGCTGTAGGCATCCGCGACATCCCCCATGGTCTTGATCGGATTGGCCTCTAGCACCCGGAGTACTATCGGGTTTGCTTCACTCCCCTCTCGCCATGCGCGCAACTCACCGGCAAACCGACCGGAGATCTCCTCGCGCTTCAAGTCGGAAAGCCGTTTCCAAAGGCCGAACACGGGATCGTCCGGCCGCCGTGACTCGAGGAATTGCCGCCAGCGGATCACCCCGCCGCTCGCGTAGGCGGCCACCTCGCGAATCACGCCCCGCTCGGTCCGGATGTCCGGCTGTGCCTGAGTTCGGTGACGCGGGGTCGACTGCACTATGTACCGCAAATAGTCCCCGGCCCACGCCCGAAGCTCGTGCTGAATCTGCTGGTGGAGCTTGTCCCGTAGCGCGTTGTACTTGGCTGCGGTCCCCGAAAGTTTTTTGCGGAACTCACTACTTTCATCTTCGGCGCGCGTGGCGATGACCGGCCACTTGTCCGGCGAAGGCTCGCGGGAATTCGCGAACACGCCGTAAAGCGAATAGTAATCCTCAGTCGGAATCGGATCATATTTATGATCGTGACAACGCGCACAGGTTGCGGTTAGCCCCAGAAAACCGCGCGTCACCACGTCGATGCGGTCGTCAATAATCTCGTGCGGAAAGAAATTAAAACGTGACCCGACCGTCAGGAAACCCAGCGCCGCCATTGACGCGGGACTGTTATCGTCGAGCAAATCGGCGGCAATCTGCTCGCGGATGAACTGGTCGAACGGCAGATCGCGATTGAACGCTTCGACCACGTAATCGCGATAGGTATAGGCAAACGGATATTTCGGCTCGCCGGCATCGACATAGCCTTTCGCGTCGGCATACCGCGCCACATCTAGCCAGTGCCTTCCCCAGCGCTCGCCGTACTCCGGAGAGGCAAGAAGTCGATCCACCAACAGGGACATCGTCTGCTGCGCATCGGCGGAGTACGCCTTCCGAAACGCCTCGACCTCCGCAAAGGTCGGCGGCAAACCGGTCAACTCAACCGAAGCGCGGCGAATCAACTCACGCGGATTCGCCGTTGGCGAGGGCGACATTTTTTCGCCGTTCAATTTTCGTAGTACGAAATTATCAATTGGAGAACTGGGCCAAGCGCTCCGTGTGATCGGGATGGAAGGGTTGGAAACCGGCTGAAAAGCCCAGTGTTTATCAGCCGCTTGGCCAAACGTACAAACGGCAAAGCCGCCAAACCAAGCAGCAACGTACTTGGCCAAGCGCAACCGAAACGAACTGTCGATGCTGAAATTCAAGGGCCGCAAAAAGCGTATGCCGCGCTCCGTGACTGACAAGCGAAAAGCCGCTATTTAGTCCGACTCGCTGAGGCGTTTTACCGGGGCGTCGAAGAGCATTTCGTGAGCTTCATCGAGAATTTCACGAATCCGCTCGGCGAACGGACTTCGAGCCACGGCCTCAGCCATATCCAGTTCGCTGGCCTTGGCAGCGGTTTCGCCGGGGAACCAGTGGTCGGCTTGGCCAAGGAGGTTGTAGCGCATTTTGCCCCAATCGATCATGTCCAGCGACTTGGCGTAGGTCCACAGTCGAAGGATCTCGATCACGTTAATCGAGCCGGGGATGTCGAGATATTCGGGGAGATTTTCGTTCCAGCGATCGCACCAGTCTTGGCCAAGCGCGTTGGCCATTTCGGCGCGGAGCCGAGCCTCGATCGGCGCGATGGTCTCGGCGATGCGTTCGTAATGGTCGAGCGCGGCGATGTGTTCGTCGAAGTCGCTTGGCTTGGCCGCGCCGCAGCTGAGCGTGTGCACCTGCGGGCGGTTCAGGCAATACAACGCATTGAACTGCATCGGCGAAAGCGGCTGGCAGAGATCGGCGAGTTTGGGCGGCGGCGCGTACAGTTTGCCGCCCTTGTCGTTGGGGCTGATGATGAAGACGCCCATGTCGCGCCGGGCCGCTGCCTCGACGCACGACCAGTTGAGATCGTTGACGAAGTACCAGTGCAAGTTCACGTACTCGAATGCGTCGCTCTCGATCGCTCGCCGGATGATGTGCGGCGGCGCGTGCGTCGAAAACCCGATGTGCTGCACACGACCCTCGTCGATGAGCTTGTGGATCGCCTCGACACAGCCGCCCTTACGGAGCGACCATTCGAGGAACTGCGCGTTGTTGATACCGTGCAGCGACAGCAGGTCAACGTGGTCGAGTTGCAGGTGGCTCATCGACTTGTCAAACGTGTCGAGAAACTCCTTCTGCGTGGCGAACGGCGCGACCTTGGTTTGGACAATTATCCCGTCGCGCGGCAGTTTCGGCAGCACGAGGCCAAGCTGCATCTCTGATGCCCAACTCGAGCGCGCGGTGGATCGTCGCCTCCAAGTTTGCCTGGCCGTCTGCCGGCACCTCGCTGGGGTCGATGTCGTCCCACTTGTGCTGGTAGCGCATTCCCCCGCAGGAGAAGATCGGAACCTGAAGTTCCGTTTTGCCAAACCGCCGATATTTCATGTTACGGCAGTCTTGGGTTTCAGCGAGGTGGATTCAAGAAGAACAAGGGCTTGGCCAAGCGGATGAGCTGAGGAATCACTCACCGGGAAGCCCGAAGCGAACCACGGTCTCGTCTGGCCGGGCTAGACCAAGCTGTTCGCGAGCCAAACGCTCAACGGTCTTGGGGTCGGTCTTGAGGGAATCGATCTCGAGTCGAAGTTGGCGGCTGGCGACTTCCTCCTGTTGGATTTGCTTGTCCAACTGGACGATCTGCTGGCGCATCACCTCGTTTTGGTGCATGAGCGGGAAGTAAAGAACGGCCACCCAGACCAAGGCTGCAATCACGGACAACAAGGCTGCCACACGGGTCAGCTTGTCCCAGATACTGGTATTGACGTTCATCTCCTTGGCGGGCGAAACGCCCAAGCACGAACTCAAAGCAGGGAAGCTAGCCACAGCCCCAGCGGGGCATCAACCAAAAAAAACAAAAAACTGCCGTCGCCCCGAGCGGATCAAAGTTCCGCGTTATCGAAAAGCGACTCGACGTTGTGCCTGGGCGTCCCTCTCTCTTGGTCAATGGGGTTCAACGCTTTTTTCAGGTATTCCACCGCATCAGCCGCGCGTTGAACACTCTTGGGCAGAGCAGCACCGGCGGCGTTGGGATGGCCGCCTCCCTGCAACTGCTTGGCCACCGGCAATGCCTCTCCATCCGAACTGCGCATGCTCACCATGAACTGGTTGCCGCCGATCCGGTTGAGTGTCATCAACACCCGGTGGGGCATGCCCTGCTCACCCAGCAAGCGATGCAGAATCACGTTAGAGTTGCCCACCACCGTCTTGACCAAGCCAATCGTCGGTGAAATTTCCTGGATGTTTTGGCGGCTCCAGTTCAGCCCCATCGGATCCTCCACCTCGCGCTTGACCCGCATCACCTGCAGCAGCGGATGCTCCAGCAGCTTTTCCGGGTCGCCGTTCACAAGCGAATAAATATTCCAAAAACCGTAAGTCTTCACCAGAGTGCCGTGGTCGTTGGCCAACTCGAAATCCGGGTCATCCTGCAAGAACAAGTCACCCACATTCGCGAGGTGCACCAGCCGGTCCAGCGTCTCCGACTCTAGCCCGTGTTCCCGGCACAGCTCGTACGCCAGCAGACAGGCGCTCTTCTTCTGATCATGCACCAGGCGCGCCTTGGTTGCTTTTGCCGTGGTGATGTGATGATCCACCACCACCCAGTTGATGCGATCCATCCGCTCCTCAAACGCGAGGTCGCTCACCCACGCCGCGCTCTCGCGCAGGCAACGGTTGTGCCAGGCATGAGTCTGGTAAGCGAGCAGTCGAACCTCCCCGCCGTACAACGTGGCGGAAAGTTTCTGGAGCAGCATGCCCGAGAGCAAACCGTCCAGGTCGCCGTCGTGCGTGATAATGATTTCGGGTTTGGGAAGCGGGCCCATAATGTGGCGGGAAGGCTACAACAACTCTTGGCACAACCAAGGCCAAAGTCACAAGGGTGTAAGTGGTACCAGTGGAGGGACTCGAACCCACACTCTCGTGAAAGAAGCGGATTTTGAATCCGCCGCGTCTACCAATTCCGCCACACTGGCACTTAAAATGGTACCCCGGGTAGGACTTGAACCTACAACCAATTGATTAAGAGTCAACTGCTCTACCATTGAGCTACCGAGGCACACCGGTCGCCGACGCCGATGCGTCGAGAGCGGCGCTTTGTAGTCAGGGAACGGGCGGCGTGCAAGTTTTTTGTTGCCGCCCTGCCAACGGAAATTGGTTTGGACGACGGGGAGCCGATGCCCATACTGCGCCGCCTCGTGAGCTGCGTTGCGGAACAGTCAAACTCAGCAGGAAAACAGAGGCGAACTTTTGTGAGTCGCTACTGGTTTCTTGCGATGCTCCTGATGATGATCCCAGCGGGGCTTTGGTTGCCAGAAGGCGGTCGGGCCATCAAGGATGCCGGATGGGCGACCCCTGTGCTGGTGGGGATGATGATGGGTATCTCTGGCTTCACGCTGGACACCGGCAAGCTGCGCCGACAGGCGGCCAGCCTCGGCGCGATCTCGCTGGTACTCTTCTCGACTTACTGCGTGGCACCGGCGGTGGCGTATGGCTTGGCGCTTTGGCTGCAACCGGCGGGCCACCCGCATTTCTTGCCGGCGGTGATGATCATGGCGGCGCAGGCGAGCAGCCTCGCCTCGGCGCTGGCGCTGACCGTGCTGTCTCGCGGCAACCAGGAACTGGCGCTTATCTTCACGCTACTCTCGAGTTCGCTGACCGTGGTACTGACACCGCTCGTGTTGCAACTCAGCATCGGCACCTCGGTCGAGATTCCGCTTGGCCAAATGATCTTTAAAATGCTGCTTGTCGTCGTAATGCCGGTGGCGCTTGGCCAAGCGTTGCGCCGGTTTTTGTGGGCCAAGGCCAAGTCGTTGCTCAAGGGCATCCGCTTGGTTCCGCAGTTGATCATCCTCGTGTTCGTCTACTCCGGATTCTCGGTGGCCACCGGACAAATCAACGGCAACGCCGACATCGTGCTGCGCATAGTCGTACTCTCCGCGCTGCTGCACGCGATCCTGCTGGCGTGGAACTTTGGCGTGTCGATCCTATTGCGAATGGACAGCGGCACCGGCACGGCACTCGTCTTTTGCGGCTCGCAAAAAACGTTGCCGAACGGCATTTACCTTTGGCAGAATTTCTTCGGCGACAACCCCATCGGCGCACTGCCGCTAGCGCTATACCACCTGATCCAGTTGATCGCCGACACGCTGCTCGTCCCCTTCCTCGAGCGCCGCAATCAAGCGGAAACCGACGATCAGTTTCGCATCCAGTAGCGCAGCGGCGAGTGGCGAATGAGGTCGATGAGGAACTCGTTCAGCCTGGCGGCACGAGGTTCCTCCAACCGCACGGTGGCCAGCGCCGTGAGCAACAGCACTGCCGCCACCCCGGTGAAGTAAATGGTGTACTCGTTCCACTCAATGCCGAGCCAACCCCACTCCCGGCCGGAGAGGATGTCGATCATCAACCCCCAGAGCATCGGCGACAGGCCCATGGCCAGATTGCCGACGACGGCGAACACGGCGAAGTAGTGGCTGCTGCCCAAGCGCGGCACGGTCGCCATGGCCAACCGCGTCATCGACATGGTGACACTCGCCAGCACGAAGCCGAAGCTGAAGTACAGTCCGGTCACGGCTAAAAAATTGATCGGCACCACCCCGCCGGCGATCAGCCCAAACACCGCCACGCAAACCAAGCCAATGGCCAAGCCGAAAAAAATGATCGGCCGGCTGCCCATGCGGTCGAGCCGCGACTTGAGAAACCAAAGCGTCCCGAGTGCGCCGACGAACTTGGCCGCCGAGGCGAGCATGATGTGGTTGTCCTGCATGCCGGCTTCGGCCTTGAGGTACTTGACCGTGAACGCGGCGAGTCCGCCCAGCGCGATCGCCATGAACATCTCCACCCAGAGCAGTTTGCGGAATGGCTGGTTGGCGAAAATCTCGGCCCAAGGCGCCTCCTGTTTTTTGCCGGCCTCCTCGCTTGGCGGCGCGGCGTCCGGCACGCGGCAAATGAAGTAAATGCTCCCCACCCCCGCGAGGCAGCTAAACGCAAACAGGACACTGAACTGCCCGCTCGTCGGCGCTTGGCCAAGGTACGCCGCGACGAGCAGGAACGCCACGAGGCTGCCGGTGCTGACGAAGGCGCTCTCGAACGTGAGGTAGCGGCCGCGAATATCCTCCGGGATCAACCCGCGAATCCACGGATACCAGGCGCAACTGGCGATGCCGCGTACCACGTTAAATGCGAACAACAGCACGAGCACCAGCGCGAGCTGGCTCTGCTGGTTGATCACACCATCCATCAACGGCACGAAAACCAGCCCGAACACGAAAACCAACCGCAGCGACCAGCCGGTGGTGATGAACAGCTTGTAGCCCCAGCGCCCCACGTGCGCGGCGGCTGGAATCTGGAATACGACCATCAGCGGCGTCATCCCGGCGATGAGTCCCATCACAGTGGCGCTGGCCCCGAGGCTCTCCGCGTACAGGAAGATCGGGCTGTCCATGATGATCTGGCACGACAGGAAATTGAGGAAGAAAAACCAGAACAGGCTTTGGATGCCGTTAGGGAATTTTGGTCTGGCAGCGTGGTCGCTCAAGACCGGTGAGTGGGCCACAGTTGGCAGGAATTGGTCAAGCGGGCGCTCAGAATCCCCGCCCCGGCTTCTTCCCGGGCTTTTGGTTGAGCAACCCGCTGCGAATGCTCGGCTGCCCCCGGTCTCTCGACTGGAAAAGCAACGGCAACTCCCGCCGAGCGGTCGCCTGTGGCGCGGCACTGTATGAGGACAAACGACTGTTCGCCCCCGCCGGCGAAGCCAGACCCGGCGGCAGATTGAAGCCGGATGACATCTCGCCAACGCCAACCCCCGTCACCGGCGTGGACGGCTTCGGGGCGAAGCTGCGGCCAAAGCTCATCGGGTCGAGGCCAAGCGCACCCTTGCCCGAGCCGCCCGGATTGGCACTGAAAAAGTTTTTGTTGCTGAAAAAATTCCCCCCACTCTTTCCCTGCTGTTGAAAAAACCCACCCCGCCCCGCAGCTCCCGCTTGGCCAAGCGCCTTGCCTGCCTCTAATCGGTTGCCATTCAGCCCCGCCCGATTACCCGGAGTCCTGTATCGAGCCGTGGACTTGGTGTTCTTCCGCGAAAAAGGTGAAAAATCAGCGAGCGCCGTCTTGGCGGCAAACGGCGAATTGGCGAGGAACAGTGACTCCTCTTTTTTTCTGCCGTCCTTCTTGAGTTTGTCCGGGCTCATTTCGAACTCCGACTCCGACAACTCTCCCTCATCATCCTCGCCCGGCGATCTCTCCGGTTGGCCGCGACGCCGGTTTTTTTTGCGGGGCCGCTTCTCCTGCTCGTCCGACCGAAGGAAATCCTCCACCGCTCCGCGCGACTTGAAAAATGGGTTTTGCCGGTTGTCCCTCTCATCGCCGAGCAGGTCATTTTCTCTGGACCACTCCTCCCCGGTGTCGCCGGTTTTGCCATCCTCTTCCAAATCCTGAAATATCCAGTTTTTCTTTTGGTCGAAAAGCTCGAGCAATTTCTTCGTGGTCGCCCGATCCATCGTTGCGCTGCCGCCGGGATAAAGCGCCCTTCCGACCCCACTCATCGACTTGGCCTTGTTGAGGCTGCTCCGCCCCACACCGGACTGGGTGTCCGTGGTTCGGCTCTTGAGCGAAGAACCGCCTTTCGACGAGTAAAACTTGGCTTTATCCGCAAAAACCGCCGGGGCGCAAACCAAGCCGGCCAGCAGGACGGCTGACAGAGCGGCGGCGGTTTTGACGGTTATTTTCAAGTGAAACACCAATGTGAAGAGCGACACAACCCTGATTGGGACAGGCGAAATCGGGTGATTGTTCAATCTTCGTTCGCCGATCCGGACAGGATGCTGATCGGGTTGGTGAACAGCAGCGAGTTGGGCACGAGGATTTTCTCCCCATCCCGCTCCAGCCGAGTGTAACGCAGATCGATGGTGCTCACCAGCCCCTCGAACGACTTGACCTTGATCGTGTCGCCCACGTCGAACGGCCGATGGATCAGGATCAGCACCCCGGACAACAGGTTGCTGATCGAGTCCTTCAGCGCGAAACCGACCGCAAAACCGGTCAATCCCAGGCTCGCCACGATCGCCGAGACATCGATACCCAGCGTGCCCAGCGCCGTGACAAGCCCGATCACCATCAGCGCGACATACGCCGAACTCGCGATCAAGTTGATCACGCTCGAGTCTATCCCCGCAGTCGCGCCGGCCTTGCGAACCACTTTCCGCGCCACGATGGCCAGCAGCCAAAAGACAAACAGAACCAGCACCGCGGAGCCAATCCTCGGTAGCCACTCGGCAGCCTGCTTCGGCAGGGCTTCAGTTAAGTACTCCTTCACAGGCGAAGAGAATGTGCAAGTCGCCCCCAGCACGCAAGCCCCTCTTGACAAGCCGGCGCGCTTGGGCAGCATCTGCCCGTGCAATTCACGACCTTTCTCCGCCACAAATTTTTTGCCGCTGTGCTGTCGCTTGCCTGCTCGCTGAGCGCGCTTGGCCAAGCGGGGGAAACCATTCCGGCGACGACCGCGATGAAGGCCGTGGCCGAACAAGTCGAGGGGGACTGGACTGATGGCCGCTGGAACCAGGCCGATGTCGGGCCGTTCATGAGCGCTGACATCCACACGCCGCAGGGGCGCACGCTCAAGGGCATTGCCATCAAGGTCGGTGGCACGGCGCAGGCCACGGTCTGTTTCAACACCGAGCTGCTTGGCTACAGCGCGGCCTGGGCGGACGGCTTCCTCGAGTTCGACCCGAGGCGGTACGGCTTGATCGGCGGACCAAAACCAAAAGGCCGCACACTGTTTGCCAACGACATCACGCCGGGCTGGATGCACGACGGCAAACTGGACGATCCGCGCACGCGCAAGCTCGGGCCACTCCCCCGCAGTCGGGCCAAGTACCGTGGACTCTACCGGCACGGCAAACGCGTGGCATTGAGCTACACCGTCGGCGAGACGACGGTGCTCGATGAGCCATGGGCCGGTGACGCCGATGGCCGGCTGTTCCTCACTCGCACGCTCGAGTTTGGCCAAGCGGCCAAGCCGCTGACTGCCCTGATCGCCACCAAGCGCGGAGCGACTGCTGTGCTGCAAAAGATCAGCGGCTTGGCCGTGGCCCAACTCCCCGCCGGCGACGAAACGCTTTGGGTCGCCGCGCTTGGCCAAG
>LWDU01037732.1_pt1 | contig 12407 bp, 11 predicted proteins | sample 727161 | NCBI WGS metagenome assembly LWDU01 (sample SAMN04566230, study PRJNA314399) | hydrothermal vent metagenome | isolation source: deep sea hydrothermal plume seawater | place: Mexico: Gulf of California, Guaymas Basin | collected 2004-07-11 | reverse complement strand
TCCGCAAGCGCGAGCGCGCCGAGGGGCCGGGCGCCAGTCCCCTCCCCTTCCACGACGTAGACGACGGTCTGGCCCTCGCGCCCGAGGCGGTCGGCGGACTGGCGGAGCGCGTCGGGGAAGGCGACGCCGGAGGCCTCGACGGCGCCGGGGCTCAGGATCTGGATGGTCCGGCCGCCGACGGTCGCGCGGACGCCCTTGCCGGTGATGGCCTGGAAGTCCTGGACATCGGGGAGCGCGAGCCCGCGGTCCTGGGCCGAGCGGACGACGCCGGCGGCGATGGGGTGCTCGCTGCCGCCCTCGACGGCGGCGGCCGTCGCGAGGAGGTCGGCCTCGTCGACGCCATCGGCCGGGAGGATCTCCGTCACGCCGAAGCGGCCTTCGGTGAGCGTCCCCGTCTTGTCGAACACGAGGGTGTCGAGGTCGCGGGCGCGCTCGAAGGCGGCGCGGTCGCGGACGAGGAGACCGTTGCGGGCGCTGATCGACGTGGAGACGGCGACGACGAGCGGGATCGCCAAGCCCAGCGCGTGGGGGCACGCGATGACCATGACGGTGACGGCCCGCTCGATCGCGAACGCGAGCGGCCCGTCGGACAGGAGCCACCACCCGAGGAACGTGAGCGCCCCGACGGTGATCGCCGTGATGGTCAGGTAGAAGGCGGCCCGGTTGGCGAGGTCCTGCGTCTTCGACTTCGAGGCCTGCGCCTCGCGGACGAGGGTGACGACCTGGTTGAGGTAGGCGTCGGCGCCGGTCTTCGTCACCTCGACGGTGAGCGCGCCCGAGCCATTGACGGAGCCGGCGATGAGCTCGTCGCCCTCGCCCTTCTCGACCGGCACGGACTCGCCGGTGAGGGCGGCCTGGTTGACGGCGGACCGGCCGTCGAGGACGGTCCCGTCGGCGGGGACCTTCTCGGACGCCTTGACAAGAATGCGGTCGCCGGGGCGGAGCGCGCTCGTGGGCACCTCCTCGGTCTCGCCCGTGGCCGTGAGCCGGTGGGCCTCGTCGGGCATGAGCCGCGCCAGCTCTTCGAGCGCGCGGCTGGCGCCCATCACGCTCCGCATCTCGACCCAGTGCCCGACGAGCATGAGGTCGACCAGGGTCGCGGTCTCCCAGAAGAAGAGGTTGCCGTCGAGGCCGAGGACGACGGCGACGGAGTAGACGAACGCGACCGTGATGGCGAGGGCCACGAGCGTCATCATGCCGGGCCGCCGTTTCGCCAGCTCGTCGCGCGCGCCGCTCAGAAACGGCTTGCCGCCGTAGAGGTAGACGACGGTGGCGAGCAGCGTGAGGACCCAGACGTCGCCGGGGAAGCGCCATTCGACGCCCGCCCAGCCTTGGAGCATGGGGCTGAGCGCGAGGATGGGCACGGTGAGCCCGAGGCAGACCCAGAAGCGCCGCTTGAAGTCCTCGACCATCATCGCGTGGTGGTCGTGGTGCCCACCTCCCCCGCTGCTGTGGTCCATCGTGGAAGGGTCCATCTTCGAGTGGTCCATCCCGGCGTGACCTGCCGCGCCAGAGGCGGCCGTTCCGTGGCCCATGGCGGCGTGATCGACGCCGTCGCCCGGGGCGGGGCCGTGGTCGGCGGCCCCGGCGTGCTCGTGGGCGTCGCGCCTCTCGACCGGTCCGGCGTGGCCGTCGTCGTGGGAGCCGTGGGGGCCCTCGTGGGCGGCCTCGCGGAGCTCGGCCTGTTTGAGGCCGGGGCGGTCCTGGGGGTCGTGATCGGGGTCCATCGTGCGCAGGTCGGCAGGAGAAGGGCCGTCGTCCAACGCCGACGCCGCTGGCAGGATCGGGACGCGACCTGAAATCCCGCTCAGGTCACGTGCCCCTCCCCCGCCCGAGAAGCGCGGAAAGTGCCCGGTTGGCCGCGACGACGCGGGGCCGCGGCGTCTCGCGTACCGCTCCGGCAGCCCCACGAACGCGGCACGAGCGACGAGGTCCGGCGTGGGCTCGGCGCCACGGCCCACGGCGGGCGGCATGTAGTCCCGGAGGCCGCCGTTCTCGGCCTCGTACCACGGCGACGGGAGCCGGAGCGCGTAGCGGTCCCCCTCTGGCTCGTAGAGCGGGTTGAGGGCGAGGCGGCCGGCGGCGTGGGGCCAGCCGTCGAGCGGTCCGTGGTCGCAGAGGAGGGGCGCGGGGTCGTGGCGCGTGGCCACGAGGGCGAGCCAGCGGGCGCCGTCCGGCTCGGGGTCGGCGAGGTCGGGGCCGAGGCCGTCCCGGTAGCGCCGGAAGAGGGCGTCGTCGGACGTGACGCGGACGTGCCAGCCCTCGAAGAGGGCGCGGTAGGCGTCGGGCGCCAACTCGTGGCCGTCGGGCTCGCCGACGAGGGCGTTGCCGACGGTCGGGAAGAGGAGCGGCCCGCCATTCGTGGTCCGGTCCAGCTCGGCGACCGCGCCCCTCTTGTCGCGGACGTAGTGGAAGGCGTCGGAGCAGACGGCGGCCCCGAACGCCCCGTCGGCGAAGGGGAGTGGGCGCGAGGCGTCGGCGCAGACGAAGGCCGCGTCGGGAGCGACGTAGTGGCGGGCCAGCCACGCCTGGTGGAGGTTCTGGTCGAGCCCGACGACGGCCCGCCCCTGAGCGGAGAGGGTGTGGGCGAGGTGGCCGTAGCCGCAGGCGAGGTCGAGGACGGGCGCGGCGGTGTCAGGAAGGGCCGAGACGAGGCCGAGCGTGGCGAGGTGGCGGGGCGTCCCGAATCGGAAAAAGAAGTAGTTGAACGGGTCGTAGACCTCGGGCGCGTGCCAGTAGAAGCTGGCGAGCCAGTCCTCGGCCGTGAGCGCGTCGCGGCTGCGGAGCATGGCGCGGACGCGCCGACGGCGGAGCGCGAGGCCGGCGGAGCGCGAGGCCGGCGGAGCGGAGCGGCTCGCGGAGGCTGAGGCGCCGGAGTGCGGCGACCTTGTGGAGCGGCCACGGGCAGAGGGGGGCCGCGAGGAGATCCACGAGAGCGCCGAGCGCCTCTCCGGCCTCGACCCGCGAGACGACGGCGGCCACGCTGGGGCCGGGCGCGAGGACGCGGTCGTCAGCGATGGAGCGGCGGTCGAGCGTGCCGGTGCGGAGGACGGGGACCCCGTCGAGAACGGGGTAGTCGGCGCTGCACGGGCACCGGAGGACGCCGCAGTCGCCCGCCTCGGGGTCGGGCTGGGGGGCGCGGTCGAGGGCGAGGGCTCCGCCGCACGCCGGGCAGCGGAGGAGAGGGACGAGCGCGTCGAGAATCACGGGGGCCGAGGGGTGGCCCCTTAACAACGCGGTTTTGCGGCCTTGCGACCCTTAAAAGACGCTCAGGTGGAGCCGGGCGAGGGCGGCCACGCCCAGAACGCCCAGGCTGCGAGCGGGAGGTCGACACCGAGGCAGAACGCGGGCCACCACGTGGGAACGCCGTCGCTCTCGGGGAGCACGAAAGGGTGCGCGATGTCCCAGAGGCCGTGGAGCGCGAGCCCGACGGCGAGGAGCGCGAAGGAGCGGCGTCGGAAGGCGACGACCGCCAGCGCGATGAATGAGAGCGCGACGACCGTCTCTGCAGCGACGGCCTCGGCGGCTCCGGATTCGACCCCGAACAGGACGTAAAGGAGTGCGATGACGACGAGGACCGTCGGATAAAACGAGCGCCCGCGGTCGAAACCAGACGCGCGCGCGGCGACGATGACCGCCAGTGCGGCCAAGAGGCCCGAGCCGAAGGCGATCAAACGTTCGGGACTAGCGGGCCGACGACCAGTGGACGGCGGCGACGCGCCAGCCCTCGGCCGTCCGTTTCATGACGAGGAGCTCGGCCATCTCAGCATCGCGGACGCGCTGGGTGGAGGCGACCCAGGCGGCGTCGCCCGCGACCGTCGTGCGGCGGAAGAGCGGCTCGGGCTGGGCGTCGGCGAGGAAGGCGGCGTCGCGGGCGAAGTGGCCGCTGAGGTACTCGTTGCGGGCCTCGGCGCGCCCGCCCTCCAGGACCACGGCGTCGGGAAGCAGGAGGGCCTCCATGGTAGCGCGGTCGCCCGAGGCGAGGGCGGCGTGGAACCGGTCGGCCGTGGCGGAGGCGTCGAACTCGGCCTGGCCGACAGTGGGCGTCGCGGGGCGCTCGTCGCCGTTGGGAGCGCCTGCGTTGCGCCGCTGCATGGCGACACCGGCGGCGTGGTCCATGCCCGAGTGATCCATGCCCTGCATTTGAGAATGATCCATCCCCTGCATCTGGCCATGATCCATGCCGTCCATCGAACCATGGTCCATCCCGCCTGGCATGGCCTCCATCATCCGGCGCATCTCGGGGTCGGCCATCATCCGCTGGTGGACGGCGGGCTCGGCCATGAGGCGGGTGTGGACGGCCTCCATCCGGGCCATGAACGCGGCGTGGGCCTCTGGCGTCATGGCCTGCATCCGCTCGCGCATCCGGGCCATCATGGCGGCCCGGGCGTCGGCGTCCATCGGCATCTCGTGCGGCGTCTCGCCGTGCTCCATCCCGCTCATCTGCGAGTGGTCCATGCCCGAGTGGTCCATCGCGGGCATCATCTCGGCCATGAGCGCCTGCATCTCGGGGTCGGCCTTCATGGCGGCGTGGACCTCGGGGTCGGCCATCATGCGCAGGTGGAGCGCCATCATGGCATCGTGGTGAATCGCGCCGTGGTCCGTCCCTTCCGTCTGTGAATGGTCCATGCCCGAGTGGTCCATGCCCTCGTGCTGTTGAGCGAGGGCGGAGGGCGCGGCCAGGAGGGCGGCTACGACAAGAAGCGTGCGGGTGGTGTTCATCGGTGTGAGGGTCGTAGAGGGATTGAGGGGGCTAGCGCCACAGGCGAAGGCCGAAGACGACGAGTGCCTCCGAGGTCGGCTCGCCCTCGGCGCGGGCGAAGTCGCGGGCCCCGCCGAAGCGGTTCAGCCACGAGACGCCGACGTAGGGGGCGACCTCTCGGCGGACCTCGTAGCGGAGGCGGAGGCCGACCTCGACATCGTTGAGGCCGGAGCCGACGCCCCAGTCCTCGACCTCCTGGAGCGCGAGCGTCACCTCGGCCTCGGGCTGGAGCACCAAGCGCTGCGTGAGGAGAAGGTCATAGGAGCCCTCCAGCCGGGCCGAGAGGTCGCCCTTGTAGCTCAGGAAGAGGAAGGGCTCGACCTCGAAGAAGTACGGCGCGAGCCCCTCGAGCCCGACGGCGAGCTGGGGCCGGGCGCGGAGCCCGCCGTCGCCGAACTCGGTGTCGAGGCGGAGGCCGGCCTGCGCCTCGAAGTAGGACGTGACGAGGCGGCTGTAGAGGGCCTGGACCTCGGCCTCCCCCTCGCCCTCGGCGATGAGCCCCTCGCCTTCGGCGCGGACGAAGAGCCGGTTGTAGTCGGTCCCGATGCGGTAGAACCCCTCCAGCCGCGCGGGGAGGCCGTCGGCGGCGGGCGCCAGCTCGAAGATGTCGAGGAGCGCGAGCGAGAAGAGGTCCTGGTCGGCCGCCGCGACGGCGCCCGGCCGGAAGGCAGGGTACTCGGGGAACGGGGGCGGGTCGCCCTGGGCGAGGGCCGGGCCGCTGGCGGCGAGCGCCAGCGCGGCAGCGAGGAGGGTCGGGAGGCGGGTCATGGTGGGGAGGTCGGGGGGAGGTCGGGGGCCGGCGTCCGCGCGCTAGCCGCGGGCGAGGTCGCGGCGCGGGAAGCCCGCCGGGAGCCCCGACGGGTACATCTCGGCGAGCGTCTCCGCGTCCCAGTCGTCGGGCCGCTGGACCATGGCGACCCTGAACATGCCGAGGTCCATGTGGTAGAGGATGTGGCAGTGGTAGGCCCACGGGCCGAGGGCGTCGACCTCGAGGAGGACCGAGACCCGCTCGGCCGGCTTCACCACGACCGTGTGGACGCGCGGGATGCGCTGGCCGTGGCCGTTCTCGAGCTCCATCCACATCCCGTGGATGTGCATCGGGTGGTTCATCATGGTGTCGTTGACCATGGTGAGCCGCAGGCGCTCGCCGTAGACCATCGGGATGAGGGGGTCCTCGGCGTAGGTCTTCCCGTTGATCCCCCACATGTAGCGCTCCATGTTGCCCGTGAGGTGGAGCTCGACCTCGCGGTCGGGCGCCCGGCGCGGCTCGGGGTGGAGCGCGCGGAGGTCGGTGTAGACCAGGACGCGGCGGCCGTCGTCGCCGAGCCCGATGCCGGGCTCGTGGAGCCGGGAGCGCGTCTGGTCCGGGGCCATGGCGTTCGCGATGCCGTGGTCGTCGGCGCCGTGGGGCGTGACGTCGGGGAGGGCGCCCGGAGGCCGGAGGCCGGCGTTGTCGACGCCGGGCATGGCGACCTCGTCGGCGCTCTGGGCGTGGTCGCCGTGGGCCATGATCGGGGCCGCGGCAGCGGGGTGGTCCGGGGCCGGGGGCTCGTGGCCCATCGCGCCGTGGTCCATGCCCTCCATCGGGGCGGCGGCCTCCCCGCCCATGTCCATGCCGGAGTGGTCGCCCATGCCCATCCCGGCGTGGTCCATGCCGGGGCCGCCGTGCGCCATCCCCATGTCCATCATGGTGAGGGAGGGGCGGTCCCGCATCTCCGGCACGGGCGCCGTCATGCCGGGACGGGGCGCGAGCGTGCCGCGGGCGTAGCCCGAGCGGTCCATGGCCTCGGCGAAGAGGGTGTAGGCCCGGTCGGCGGGCTCGACGACGACGTCGTAGGTCTCGGCCACGCCGATCCGGAACTCGTCGGTCTCGACCGGCTCGACGTGCTGGCCGCTCACCTGGACGACGGTCATCGGGAGGCCCGGGATGCGGACGTCGTAGAACGTCATGGCCGCCGCGTTGATGAACCGGAGCCGGACGCGCTCGCCGGGGCGGAACAGCCCGCTCCACCCCGGGTCCGGGGCCTGCCCGTTCATGAGGAACGTATAGGTGGCCCCCGTGATGTCCGAGATGTCGGTGGGGTCCATCCGCATCCGCTCCCAGTTCATGCGCTCTCGGGCGCCCATCCCCTCGCCCGCGAGGAGGCCCGCGACCGTCTGGCGCTGGAAGTTGTAGTAGTTCGGGCGGTTTTTGAGGTTGTCGAGGACGTCGTGGGGGTCCTCGAACGTCCAGTCCGAGAGCACGATCACGTACTCGCGGTCGAAGGCGTAGGGCTCCGGCCCGGCCGGGTCGATGACGAGCGCGGCGTAGTGGCCGAGCTGCTCCTGGAACGCCGAGTGGCTGTGGCACCAGTAGGTTCCGAACTGGCGGATCGGGTAGCGGTACTCGAACGTCGAGCGGGCCTCGATGCCGGGGAAGTTGACGTGGGGCACGCCGTCCTGGTCGTTGGGGAGGATGAGCCCGTGCCAGTGGACCGACGTCATCTCGTCGAGCCGGTTGTGGACGCGGATCACGGCCTCGTCGCCCTCGGTGAACCGCAAGAGCGGGCCGGGCACGCTCCCGTTCATGGTCACGGCCGAGCCCGTCCGCCCCCCGAAGGCGAGCGGCGTCCGGTCGATCGTGAGGTCGTACTCGACCAAGCCCCGGCGCCGGACGGTCGGCTGGAGGCCGGGCTGGCGGAGCGGGCCGTGCGTGAGGGGCGAGCGTGCCCAGGCGGGCGTGAGAGCGCTCAGGCCCGCGAGCGCTCCGAAGGCGGAGGCGTTGCGGATAAAGTGTCGACGGTCCATCGGAGGCGGAGTTGGATGCTGTCGTTCAAACGGGGCAGCGGTCCCGAAGTGCGGCTGTGCGCCTTAAAAGGCTCTCAGGTAGGGGGACAAGACGGGGTGAAGAGGCGGCGCTGGCTCCCAACCGGCCCGGCGCGGCCCCTCCCCTATTCGACGGGCGTGGCCGAGAGGGCGAGGACGCGGACGGCGCCCTGGCCGTCGAGGCGGAGCCCGACGCGGCCGGGCGGGGCGGCGTCGGCGTGGGGGTGCGTGAGCTGCTCGCCGCCGAGGTAGCCCCGGAAGTGGGTGCCAACGGCGTAGGCTCGGATCTCGGCGGGGCCGTCGAGCGGCGCGGTCCCGCTGTCCATCGTGGTCTCGTCGCCGCTCTCGACGCGGCCCTGGCGGAGGGTCACGGCGCCAGAGGCCGTGCGGTCGAGGGCGAGGAAGTCGTAGGTCTGGCCGTCCTGGAGGTGGTGGACGAGAGAGGCGGTGCCGGTGAAGCCGGAGAGGTCGAGCGTGGCCCGAGCTTCGAGGTCGCCGAGGGTGTCCGGCAGGACGGCGAGCGTCGGCTGGCCGGGCGTGACGGTAAAGACGGAGCCCTCGGCGGGGGCGCCCGCGAGCACGTCGAGGCGGGCTGCGACCGAGGTGTCGGGCGGTGCGCTGGACGGATCCCTCGTGTCCATGCCGTCGTGGTCGCCAGAGGCCGCGGCGACGGCGACGCCGTACTCGTAGACGAGCCGCCCCCCGCGCTCGGCGGTCTGCTGGACGAGCAGGAGGCCCGCCAGCCCGAGGCCGGGAGGTGAATGGCGAGACGGTACTCGCGCCGCCAGTACAGCACGGCCACTCGCAGGGCGGCGTAGAGGCTGGCGAACCACACGAGGTAGAGCGCCCAGTCGGCGTGGGCGTTCAGCGTCGTGAGCGCCCGGACGGGGAGGTCGACCTCGTCGGAGGCGTCGCGCCCGGTGAAGAAGGCGGCGACCGTGCCCAGCGCGCCGAGGGCGTAGAGCCCGACGGCGGAGGTGCGGACCCAGGGGTGTCGGTCGCGGACGACGAGCGCGACGGCGTCGACGAGCGCTCCGACGAAGAGGAGCGCGATGGGGAAGTGGACGACGAGGGGGTGGACGTTGGGCGCCCAGTCGGGGAGCATGGGGTCAGCGATGGAGGCCGAGGTGCCGGACCGAGGGTGGCGCGAGGGCGCGCCCGACGGCGACGGTGGCCGTGAGGAGCGCGGCGAACCAGAGGGCGACGAGGAGGGTCATGGGATCAGAGTCTGCGGGATGAGGAAACGGCGGGGCGGCTGAGATGGGGCTTTGCGGGACCTGAAAAGGCGTTAAGGTGCCGGTCTCCGCTGTTATCCGTCGGTATCCCATGTCCCCTGACCTCCCCTTCCCCGGCGCGCCCATGTGGATCCTGCTCATCGAAGACGAGGCCCGCCTGGCGGGCTCCATCCGCCGTGGGCTGGAGGAGGAGGGCTACCGCGTGGACGTGGCGAGCGACGCCGAGGCGGGCGAGGAGCGGGCGCTGGAGAACGCCTACGACGCCTTCGTGGTGGACTGGCGGCTACCGCGGGGCGACGGGAAGACGCTTGTCGAGCGCATCCGAGCCGCGGGCAAGGACCAGCCGGTCCTGATGCTGACGGCGCTCTCGGACGTCGAGCACCGCGTGGCCGGGCTCGACGCCGGAGCCGACGACTACCTCCAGGAGCTGGTGGCGCGCCTGCGAGCGCTGCTCCGCCGGCCGCCGCTCTCGGACCAGGAGCGGACGGTGACCGTGGGTCCGCTGACGCTGGACGGCGAGCGCCGGAAGGTGACGATGGTCGGCCCGAAGGGCGAGGCGGTCCTGAACCTCCGCCCGAAGGAGTACGCGATGCTGGAGGTGTTCATGCGGAGCGCCGACGCGGTTCTCTCGCGGACCGTCCTCGCCGAGCGCGTCTGGGGCGACGCGCTGTTCGTGACCGACAACGCGCTCGACGTGACGGTCAGCGGGCTCCGCCAGCGGCTCGCAGATGCCGAGAAGACGTCAGGGGCTGAGGAGGCACCGGGGATCGAGACGATCCGCGGCGTGGGCTACCGGCTTGTGCCGGGTGCAGAGTAGGCGCCTCGTCGCGTTCTTTGGTCATGGCCCGACTCCTCACGCTCCCCATCTCGGCCCGGCTCGCGCTGTGGTACGCGCTGACGCTCCTGCTCCTGTTGAGCGCGTTCGCCGTGTTTTGCTACGTCGGCTTCCACGCCGCAGCGCACCGGAGCTTCGACCGCCACCTCGATCATGAGATGGGCGTCGTCGCGCCGCTCGTACGTGTGGGACCGGACGGGGCCGACGCGGGCGCGCTGGAGCGGACGCCGGCGGCGGTCCGGCTGGACGGGCCGGACGGGACGTACGTCCGCCTCCTCTCGCCCGGGGGCGACGTGCTGTACCAGTCGCCGAACGTCGCGGGCCACCCCCCGCTCGGCGTGACGCTGCCCGAGGGGCGCGGGGCGCTCCGCCTCAGCCGGGAGTGGGACGGCGAGCCCGCGCGGTCGCTCGTCCAGCCCGTCGTTTCCGACGGGGGTCTGGCGGGCTACGTCGAGGTGACGGGGTTCGAGTGGAGCCGCCACGCCGAACTCGACGAGTTGGGCCGGATGCTCGTCCTGGGCGTGGCATTGAGCGTGCTGTTCGCGCTAGGGGCCGGGTGGTGGCTCGCGCGCCGGTCGCTCCGGCCGGTCGCCGTGCTGACGGAGGCTGCGGGGCGGATGGCGGCCGACGGGGGGCGGCTGGGCGGACGGCTACCGTCGGACTTCGAGACGCGAGACGAGCTGACGGACCTGGCGGAGACGTTCAACGGGCTGCGCGGCGGTTCACGTCGAACGCGGCCCATGAGCTGCTGACGCCGCTGGCGACGCTGCGGAGCGAGGCCGAGGTCGCGCTCCGGCGTGAGCGGGAGCCGGAGGCCTACCGCGAGACGCTGGGGCGCGTGGTGGAGGACGTGGCCGAGATGACGGGGACGGTCCAAGGCCTCTTGCAGCTCGCGCGGGCGGAGTCGCTCGCGCGGCCCTCCGACGCGCGGCTCGACGTCGGCGAGCTGGTGACGCAGCGGGTAGAGCGGGTGCGGGCGGAGGCCGCCTCGCGGGGGATCACCCTCGCGGCGGACGTGGAGGCGGGCGTCCGGCTGGCGGCCGAGGCGGCGCCCCTGGCGGAGGTCGTGGACAACCTCCTGGGCAACGCCGTGAAGTACACGCCGGAGGGCGGGCACGTTGCGGTCACGCTCGGGCACGGCGCGGTCGGTGGGACGTGTAGCGGGACGGCGCGGCTGGAGGTGCGGGACACTGGGCCTGGGTTCGACGAGGCGACGTGCGAGCGGCTGTTCGACCGGTTCTTCCGGGCCGACACGCCCGAAGTCCAGGCCGAGTCGGGGAGCGGGCTCGGGCTCGCCATCGTGAAGGCCATCGTCGAGGGGTACGGCGGGACGGTCGGGTGCGCCAGCCCCGGTCCGGGTCGTGGGGCGACGTTCTGGGCGGAGCTGCCGTGCCTCGGAGATCACAGGTGACCAAGGGGGAGGCGGCCGCCCATCCCCGTCCGGCGCTGACCTCTCACCCCACCAATACGCGGACGCGCGCGAGGACGCCGATGGCGTTTGCGATGCTCTCGGCGGTGGCCGTCACCCGCGCTCTGCCGCCGCCGGACGAGGTTTCCGACACCCGGTCCACGACGAGCAGCCGCGTGCGCACAGAGGTCCCATACGGGCGGTAGACGGACCCATCGACCTCGACCTCGGCGCGGAGTCGGAACGGGTCGGCGTCGAGGGCTTGGAAGAACGGCCGGTGGGTCGGCTTGTCACGCCGGACGCCCGCGCTCAGGACGGCCACCAGTCGGCCGCCCGGCTCCAGGCGACGGAGCGCCTGGAGCACGTGGTCGGTGCCGACCGTGGGGACGCGGCGGCGGCCCAGGCGCCCAGCGGTCATCGAGAAGGGGGGGGTCATCAGGACCACGTCGGCGCGGACGGACGGCGCCAGGATGGCGTCGAGGTGGTCGGCGTTCTCGCGCGTGAGCGTCTGAGAGGGGTCCTGACCTGCCTCGGCGAGGAGCGCCGCCAGCAGGTCCGCGCGTCGGTCCGAGAGCTCGTTGGCGTGGACCGTCGCGCCAGAGGCGAGCGCGAAGGTGCAGAGCGCGCCGGTCCCAGCCGAGGGTTCGAGGACGCGGTGCCCGCGCGCGGAGCCGCGCGCCCCTACCCCGCTGATCCACGCGCAAAGCGCCGCGTAGGCCGCCGGCGTCGAGAACTGCTGGTAGTCGTTCTGTTCGGCCGTCCGGCGGGTTTGGCTAGGCAGCAGCGCCGAGAGCCGCTCGACCTCGGCGAGCGCGTCGCGGACGCCAGAGGCCTCTGGCGGGAGGGGCCCGACGGTGCGGAGCAGGTAGAGGTGGAGGCCGAGCTCGGCAGCGTCGTAGGCGTCGCGCGGCGTAAACGCGCCCTGGGCGAGCGTGCCGCCGGTGGCGTCGGCGGCGAGCGCGAAAAGGTCGGTCGCGGTGAGCCGGTGCGACGCCGCGACGGCGTGCTGGACGTCGCGTGCGAGGGTCCGGGCAGCGGCAAGGGTCATGGTCATGGGGGTGTGTGGACGGGGCGTCGCCTCCGCCGCCCCGGTCGCACAGCGCCACCGGACGTTGCTGCGCCCCTAGGCCATCTCTGGGGTGCCCCACCAGGCACCCCCCCGCCCGGCGCAGACGAGGGAGAGCCCCCAGCCCTGGGGCGGCGTGGTACCCGCTGGGAGCCACACGAGAGCCGGGACGCCCAGGCCGAGCGCGAGCGCCAGAGACGCCCAGGACCCGGAGCCGAAGCCCGCGAAGCAAGCCGACGACGACCGGGACGGCGCCAGCCCCCGAGGGCACGCCCGCCCAGGCGCCGACACCCAGA
>LWDU01037691.1_pt1 | contig 12411 bp, 6 predicted proteins | sample 727161 | NCBI WGS metagenome assembly LWDU01 (sample SAMN04566230, study PRJNA314399) | hydrothermal vent metagenome | isolation source: deep sea hydrothermal plume seawater | place: Mexico: Gulf of California, Guaymas Basin | collected 2004-07-11 | reverse complement strand
CGACTGAAGCAGAAAGTTACAAGCTAGACTATGAAGGGTGGGTCAATTTTATTGGCCAAAGGTGGGTCAAAATAAATGGCCATTGACAGCCGGGGCCGTCGCCTGCGCTGGATGCGGTGTCGGCGCTGGCCAATCTGCGGCTGACCCTGTTGCTGGCGGATTCCGCTTCGGTGTCCCTGCTGCCGGGTCTGGAGGACGGTTTTTATCCGCCCGGCGTGGCGCCGGGTTCCGAGCACCGGCTGGTGCTCAATCAGGTTGATATTCGCCGCCGGCTCAATCGCGAAATCACCGGGTTTTTGCAGACCCGGTACCGCGACAGTCTGCTCGCCACCCTGCACCGCGACGAGGCGGTGCCGGAAGCCGGCGCCCGTCAAATTTCAGTGTTTGAACATGCCGAGTCGTCGCGCGCCGCCCGCGACCTGGGGATGCTTTGCCGGCGTTCGCTGGCGCTGCTCAACGGTGCGGATTCAGCGGGTTATTCACCGCTTTGGGGACACAACAGGTAATTAACAATGTCGAAAAATAAAACTCGACCACCGCTGGGGAGGCGGTGTTTGTTCTCGCTTGCCTGCTTGCTGGCGATACCACCGGTGCTGTTGTTTATCACCACGCCCATGGACGCGGGGCACCAGGCGTTGCTGGGTGCCGCCAGCGTGCTGCTGATGGCGCTGGTGAACCGTGTGCGCCCGGACTCGCGGCGTGTGTCCCTGTGGCTGGTGGCGTTGTCACTGATCGTTTCCAGCCGCTACATCTGGTGGCGCGCCACGGCGACGCTGCATTTCGAAAGCGTGCCGGAAGCGGTGCTCGGCTATGGCCTGTTCCTGGCCGAGTTGTACGCGCTGGTGATTCTTCTGCTCGGCTATCTGCAAACGCTCTGGCCGCTGGAACGCAAGCTGGTGCCGCTGCCGGACGACACCGGCCTGTGGCCCACCGTGGACGTCTATATCCCCACCTACAACGAAAGCCTGGAGGTGGTCAGCGACACGGTGCTGTCGGCGCAGAACCTGGATTACCCGGCCGACAAGATACGCATCTACATGCTTGATGACGGCCGGCGGGAAAGTTTCGAGGCGTTCGCCAAGAGCGCCGGGGTGGGCTACATCACCCGCCCGGATAACCAGCACGCCAAGGCCGGCAACCTGAACAACGCGCTCGGTCAAACCGACGGTGAACTGATCTGTGTGTTCGATTGCGACCATATTCCCACCGCCGGTTTTCTGCAGGCCACCGTGGGCGGCTTTCTCGATGACGCCAAACTGGCGATGGTGCAGACGCCGCATTATTTCTATTCCCAGGATCCGTTCGAGCGCAACCTGGGTGTCGGCGAGGAACTGCCCCGCGAGGGCGAGCTGTTCTACGGGCCGGTGCAGAAGGGCAACGACTTCTGGAACGCCACCTTCTTCTGTGGCTCCTGCGCGGTGATTCGCCGTGAAGCGCTGGACGAGACCGACGGCTTCGCGGTGGAAACCGTCACCGAGGACGCCCACACCGCACTGCGCTTCCAGCGTAAAGGCTGGCGCACCGCGTTTGTGAGCCTGCCGCTGGCGGCGGGCCTGGCCACCGAGCGGCTGTCCCTGCACATCGGCCAACGGGCGCGCTGGGCACGCGGCATGACGCAGATCCTGCGGGTGGACAATCCGCTGTTCGGCCGCGGCCTGACCCTGGCGCAGCGGCTCTGTTATCTGAACGCCATGCTGCATTTCCAGTTCGCCCTGCCACGGGTAGTGTTCATCACCGCGCCTTTGGCCTACCTGCTGCTCGGCCAGAACATCATCGCCTCGTCCGCGTCGATGATCTTCGCCTACGCCCTGCCGCACCTGTTCCATGCGATCTGGACCAACTCGCGGCTCAACGGCCGTTTCCGCTACACCTTCTGGGGCGAGATTTACGAATCGGTGCTCTGCTTTCACCTGATCAAACCGACGCTGGTGACGCTGTGGGACCCCAAGAAGGGTTCATTCAACGTCACCGAAAAAGGCGGCCTTCTGGAAAAGAGCTTTTTCGACATCAGCGCGGTGCGTCCGCATCTGGTGGTGGCGTTTTTGCTGGCGCTGGGTTTGGGCAGCGGCTTGGTGCGGTTCTATTGGAACGAGTACTACGCCATCGAGCGTGACGTGATGCTGCTCAATGTGTTCTGGGCCGGCTTCAGTTTGATCACCTTGCTGGCGGCGATCGCCGCCGCCCGCGAGCAGCGCCAGGTGCGCACCAACGTGCGGGTGCCGCTGGTGCTGCCGGCGTCGATCTATCTGGCCGACGGCCATGTGCTGAAAACCCGCACGCTGGACGTGTCGTTGGGCGGGGTGCGGCTGGCCAACCCGCTTGAAGAGACCTTCGACGGCGAGGTGGAGGACGTGGAGATCCGCCTCGACGACCTGAGCGTGGTGTTGCCGGCGCGGCTGGTCGACGCCGACGGCGAGGACCTGCGGTTGCAGTTCGGCCTGATGAACCTCAGCCAGCAGCGGCAGATGCTGCGCATCGTCATGGGCCGCTACGACTCCTGGCTGCCCGACCACGCGCACCCCAAGGACCGTCCGTTGCATTCGTTCCGCATCGTGCTGCGGGTGGTGATCCTGATGTTCTTCGGCCGCTGGCTGGCGCGCGGCACCAAGGAGCGCGAGATCGACGAAACCATGCGCGCCAACCACCTCTGGCACCGTTTCATGCCCCTGGCCGTGCTGCTGCTCCTGGGCCTGCTCGCCGTCCTCGCGGTTCGCCCGGCCCTCGCGGCGAACCCGGCAGCGGTCCCGGCGGAAGCCTCCCCTGTGCGAGCGGGCCCCGCCCGCGAAAGGCCGGCAACGACGGCCGGCAGGATCCCAGAGCCCTCTCTACAAAGCGGCGCGCAACTGGAAACCCGCCCCCACCAGCAAACGTTAACCTTCCGCCAACTCGGCCAGGTTGAAGGCCTGACCCTGGCCGGCGCCCAGTCCCAGGCCGGGCTGGGTTTCTCGGTGGGCCGCGATGAAGTGGTCACCGAGGCCGAGATGTATCTCAAACTCGCCTACGGCGATGAGATCCTCCCCGGCACCGGCCGGCTGGTGGTGGAGATCAACGGCGCTCGGGTACAAACCCTGGCGCTGGACCGCGACGCCACCGAGGCGGAATTCCGGCTGCCGGTGAACCCGGCCCTGCTGGTCACCAACAACCGCATCAACTTCCGGCTGGTGGGGCTCGCCGACCGCGCCTGCCCCAACCCGCTGGACAAGCGGGTGTGGCTCACCGTGGCCCCGTCCTCGGCGATTGAATACCAGGCCGACCGGCTGCCGCTGGCCAGCGATCTGGAAATGCTGCCGGAGCCGTTTTTCGACCTGACCTCGCAGAGCCGTCTGGACCTGCATCTGGTGCTCCCCGATCAGCCCGACAGCGACGTGCTGCGCGCCGCCGCCATCACCGCCTCCTGGTTCGGTGCCCAGGCCCGTTACCGGGGCACCCGCTTCTCACTGCACGACAACGAGCTGCCCGCCGGCCATGCGATTGTGCTGAGCACCGACGCCAACCCGGTGGCCGGCCTGGGTGCGGAGCCCGGCAGCCACCTGTCGGTGATCGATAACCCGGCGGACCCGTTCTACAAGCTGCTGGTGCTGCACGGCGCCAACGGCGCCGACCTGGTCCGCGCGGCCCGCTACCTGACCCTGCGCAGCGCCGAGCTGCAAGGCCGCCGGCAGCCGGTGGAAGACGTGGCCAGCCCGCCGCGCGCCGCCAACGACTCGCCCCGCTGGGTGTCCACCGAGATGCCGGTGGAGCTGGGCAGTCTGGTGCCTGGTGATCAGTTGCGCACCCAGGGGCTCTATCCCGGGGTCATCAATATCGGGTTCCGGGCCTCGCCGGACCTGTTCCTGTGGCCCGGCGAAACCGTGCCGCTGCGGGTCCGCTACCGGTTCGCGGAAGGGCCCTGGCTGGACAATGACAAATCCCGCCTGGACGTGGCGCTGAACGGCCAGTTCCTGAAATCGCTGCCGCCGCCCCGGTTGGACTGGTGGGGCAGCATCAAGCGGGAGCTCGGCGCCGGTGACAGCCGTCAGCAGGAAGCCGTGATTCCGGTGCCGCCGGACCTGATCCACGGCGAAAACCGGCTGACCTTCTATTTCAACCTGCGCTACACCCTGGAAGACGAGTGCGATCCGGTGCTGCCCGGCGATGTGGTCAACCAGATCTACCCGGGTTCCACCCTGGACCTGACGCACACCCGGCACCTGGCGGTAATGCCCGCACTCTCCGTGTTCGTGGCCGCCGGCTACCCGTTCTCCGCGCGCGCCGATCTGGGCGGCACCGGCCTGGTGCTGCCGGCGTCACCGGATCTGGCCACCCTGACCACCGCCCTGGACCTGATGGCGCGGATCGGCGCCGCCTCCGGCTTTCCGGCGCTGGGGGTGGAAGTGGCCCTGGGCGTGGACGGTCTGCACCGGTTGCGGGATCGGGATCTGTTGGCGGTGCTGCCGGTAGCGGACCCGGCCTTGCCGACGTTGTTGCGCGGCAGTGCCTTCAAACGGGACAACGGCGACTTACGGGTGCGCCCACCCACGCTCACCGAGCGCCTTCGGTATATCGCCTTGGGCGACTGGTTCCTGGAACACGAGGAAGCCGGCATCGCCTTGGCCGGCCAGCGCGAACCCCGGGCGCTGATGGCCATGCCCTCGCCCCTGAACGCGGATCATTGGCAGGTGCTGGTCACCGCCGAGGACTCGGCGCAGCTGCCCGCCATGGCGGAAGCCCTGGGTGACAGCGACATCACCTCGCGGGTGCGCGGTGACTTTCTGCTGCTGGATGCCGATCAGCCGCGCGGGTTCCGGGTCAATCCGCAGCGCCTCAGTGGCGATGTGAACTGGCTGACCCAGTTCCGCTGGGGCTTCGGTAAGCGGCCGCTGCTTTTGTTTTTCCTGATGTGCGTGATTTTCGCGCTGCTGGTGGCCTTGCTGGTGCCGTTACTGAAATGGCGCCAGGCGCGGCGTCTGGGTGAATAAGGAAGGTTCCATGAAACAAGCGATTTTGGCTTTGCCGGTGTTGTTGTGTCTGGTGACCTTGCCGGACCGGGCGCTGGCCCAACAGAACAGCGAGGCGGCCGCTGGTAACGGCGCCGAGGCGGGCGCGTCTTCTCTGGACGCGTTGTTCAGCCAGGCCACCTTCTGGCGGGCGAACAATCGCCCGGACCTGGCCCGGGACGCCCTTAGAAGGGTGTTGGCGGTGGAGCCGGGCAACACCCGGGCGCTGCGCGGCATGGGCGAGCTGGCGCTGGCCGCCGGTGATCGGGACGGGGCCCGCCAATGGCTCGACCGGCTGCGTGAGCGGGCCCCGGGCAGCGAGGACGCGGCCCGCCTGCAGGCGGCGCTGCGCCGCGAACAGATCAGCAACGGCGATCTTATGGAGGCCCGTGCGCTCGCCAAGGCGGGTGACGCCGGCGCCGCCGTGGCCCGCTACGAGGCGCTGTTCGACGGCGCCGGACCGCCGCCGGATCTGGCGCTGGAGTATTACCAGACCCTGGCCGGTGTCGACGCCCGCTGGCGGGAGGCCCGTGAGGGGCTGGAGCAGGTGGTGCGCGACAACCCCAGCGACCCCGCCGCCCGCCAGGCGCTGGCGGAGGTGCTCACCTACCGTCAGGCCACCCGCAAGCAGGGTATCGAACAGCTGGCCGGGTTGTGGCGTGACCAGGAGCGCCTGCAGGTGATCGCCCCGTGGCGGCAGGCGCTGCTGTGGTTGCCGGAAGAGCCGGCCTCCGCCGACGCGCTGCGCGACTACCTGGCGGTGCGCCCCGACGATGAAGTGGTCCGCGAACGGCTGGACAGCGTGCTCAGCGGCCGCGGGGGCGCCGCCGTGGCGGGCGCCTACGACGCGCTCGAAGCGGGCCGCCTGAGCGCCGCTCGCCGCGCCTTCGAAGCGGTGCTCAAGGACGACCCGGACAGCGCCGAGGCGGTGGCCGGCCTGGGCCTGATCGACCTGCGCCAGGGCCGCTTCGGTCCGGCGGAGCAGCGCCTGACGCGGGCGATTCGCATGGCTCCCAACCGCCGCAATGATTGGGCGCCGGCCCTGGAAGACGCCCGTTTCTACGGCCGGCTCGCCGAGGCCCGCGCCCTGAACGAACAACGGAACTACGACCAGGCCCTGCAGGCGGTGATTCCGCTGGCCCGCGCCGGCGGCCGCCGTGGCCGCGACGCCAGCTTGCTGCAGGGCGAGATTCTGCTCGGCCAGGACCGGCCCCAGGTGGCGGAAACCGTATTCCGCGACCTGCTGGAAAGCGACGCGGCCAACAATGACGCCCGGGTGGGTCTGGTGCGGGCGCTGATGGCCCAGGAACGGTACGACGAAGCCAACCGGATTTACGCCGAGCTGCCCGCCGAGGAACGCATGCGCTACGGCTATGTGCGCGACCAGCAGAGCCAGGTGTTGCGCCGGCGGGCACAGGATTTGATTGATGACGGCCAGGTGTACGCCGGTGAAGCCCTGCTTCATGAAGCGGTGGCGGCGGCGCCTGGGGATCCTTGGGCGCGGCTGGAACTGGCCAAGCGCATGCAGGCGCGCGGCCAGAGCGGCCAGGCGGCGGCGATGCTGGAACCCCTGGAAGCACCGGACGCCGAGCCGGAAGCGTTGCTGGCGGCGGCGCAGTTCGCCGCCGACCAGGGCCGCTGGCAGCATGCCCTGGATCTGCTCGACCGCCTGCCCGCCGACGCCCGTGACAGCGACAGCCAGGCGCTACGCCAGCGCGTGGAGAACGGCGCTCGGATGGCCGAACTGGCCCGGGTTTTCGACAGCGGTGACCGCTGGCGCATTCAATCGGAACTGGAGCGGCTTTACGCGGCGCCGCCGGAGACGCCGGCGCAAACCGGCCAACTGGCCAATTTCCTGGTGGAGCGGGGCGAAAGCAGCCTGGCGCTGACCCTGGTACGCAAGGACCTTTCCAAGGGGCTGGAGCGGGGCGCGCCCAAGGACTTCGTGCCCCATGCGCTGGTGTTGGGACGGTTGGGCTACGACCGCGAAGCCGGCGAGCTGCTGCGCGAGCTGCAGCGGCGCGCGGAACAGCAGCCCGGTGGCGCCGGGGCGTTCGCCGAGGCGCGCCGGACCCTGTCGGTGGCGGCGGTGGATCACGCCCGCCAGGGCGGCGATTTCGCCCGCGCCTACGACGAGGCGGTGATGGCGCTGTCCTCGGACCCGGATAACGAAGAGCTGGTGCTGGCGCTGGGCCGGGTTTACCAGGAAGGCGGCCTGCACCGGGAAGCGGCCACCACCTATGACTGGCTGCTGGCGCGCCCCGGCCCGCAGTTGCCGGCGCGCCGGGCGGCGGTGGCCAATGCCCTGGCCATGGACGACGTGGACCGGGCGGAACAGTTGCTGGAACAGGCGGCGCCGCTGGAAGACGGCGAGCTGCTGTTGCTGGCGGCCCGCACCGCGCGCCGTTCCGGCGATACCCGCAGCGCGCTGGCGCTGGCGGAAAAGGCGGCGGACGCCCACTACCGGGCCAACCGCGCCGGCGCCCCGGCGGCGCTGGCGGGCAGCGCCAACCCGTTCCGCAAGACCGCCGGCAAGACCCCGGAGAACCGCTGGCTGGCGTTGGTCGACGGCGACGGCAACAACGACGGCGCCCGCGCCGACGTCTGGTTGCCCGGCAACCGTTCCCCCGGCAATGAGGGCCAGCACTGGCAGCCGCCGGTCCGCGAGCAGGCGGTGGCCGCCTCGGCGCCGTCCGCGGGCTACTACCAGCCCGGCGCGGTGTCGCGCCCGGCGCCCGCGCCCACCCCGGTGCAGGAAAGCGCCCGCGCCGAGGCGCGTATCGACCGCTTCCGCGAGGACGTGCGCCAGGATATCGCGCCGCGCGTGGAAACCGGCCTGGGCCTGCGCAACCGGGACGGCGAGTCCGGCCTCAGCGAGCTCACCGAAGTGAGCGGCGAGCTGGCGTTTTCCGGGGTGCCGTTCCGGGGCGGGCGGTTCCGTGGCGTGGTCACGCCCACCTTCCTGAATGCCGGCTCGGTGAGTGGCTCCGCCAGTGAGCGGTTCGGTTTCGGCCCGCTGTCCGACGGCGCCGCCTCCCTGGCCGGTACTCTGGACGGTGCCTACGATCTGATCGCCGAAGTCGGGCAGAGCGCCGCGCAGTTGGAGAGTGCACAGGCCGAGGTCGGCGACGCCGAGACGGCGTTTAATGAGGCGGGGGTGGTGCGTGACACCGCGGAGGCCGACTTTAACCAGGCCGAAGCCGCCTACCAAACGGCGCTGGCTGACCCGACGTCCACCGAGCAGGAGCTTGCGGCGCTGGAAGCGTTGGTGGAAACCGAGCAGGCCGATCTTAATGAGGCGGAGACGCAGTTCACGAACGCGGACCAGCAGTTGGAGAGCGCGGAGACACAGCTCGCTAACGCGGATACGCAATTCGACAACGCCAACGACCTTAACGTGTTGTACGAACTGGGTGTCGATCTCGACGCGCTCTCCGACGAGCAGCGCGCTTTTATCGACGACTATTTGGTGTCTAATTTCGGCAGCGCCGACTTCTCCCTGGAAGCGGACACCCCGGAGGAATTCGAGGCCCGCTCCCAGGCCGTGCGTGATCTGATCGGCGGCCTGCAGGCGCGCGCCAACGGCTATGCCCGTGGCGCCGCCGCCGGCAACCAGACCGAGGCCGGCATGGGTGTGGGCTTCGGCTATCAAGGGCAGGCGTTCGCCGCCGATATCGGCAGCACCCCGTTCGGGTTCGAGATCACCAATCTGGTGGGCGGCCTGAGCTGGACACCGAAACTGGGCCGCAACGGGCGCTTTATCCTCGCCGGGGAACGCCGCGCGGTGACCGACAGCCTGCTGTCCTACGCCGGGGTCGAGGACCCCGCCACCGGCGACCGCTGGGGTGGGGTGACACGCACCGGCGGCCGTATCGGGCTGACGTTCGATAACGGTCCGCTGGGGCTGTACAGCGACCTGGGCTTCTATAATTACGACGGCCACAACGTGGCCGATAACCAGTCGGTGGAGGCGTCGCTGGGTGGTTATCTGCGGCCCATCCGCGAGGATGATCGTGAGCTGAAGACCGGGGTGAATGTGCGCTACATGAGCTTCGACGAGAACCTCAGCAAGTTCACCTACGGCCACGGCGGTTATTTCAGCCCGCAGGATTACGTCAGCCTGTCGTTCCCGATCGAGTATTCGGAGGACTATCACCGCTGGACCTGGAACGCCACTTTCGCGCCCGGCTTCCAGAGCTACAGCAGCGACGCGGCGGCGTTCTTCCCGACCCTGGCGGAGGAGCAGTTCTGGATGGAAATCCTGGCCTCGTCCGGCGTTATCGACAGCGCCTACTACGCCGCGGAAAGCAAAAGCGGCTTCGGCGTCAATCTGGGCGCCGGCCTGGATTACCGGTTGTCACCGGGGCTCAAGTTGGGTACCCGGGTGGGTTACGACACCTTCGGCGACTACTCGGAAACCAAGGCGTCGGTGAACCTGAACTACACCCTGGAGGAATGATATGGACCGCGATGCGATCAGCGCGCGCAGCCTGGCTTACCACCAGGAACAGCAATGCGACACGCAGTGGCGTGATTTTCTCTCGGTGCTGGTGGCGGAGTTGGGCCAGCTGTCCGGTCGCGAGGAGTCCCTGGAGTTTTTCCGCCACCTGGGTCACCGGCTGGCGGAACGATTGCCCCTGCGCGAGCAGGACACCCTGCAAGGCCTGGAGCAGGCGATTAACGAACACTGGCGCCGCATGGACTGGGGCTGGTGTTTGTTCTCCGCTCAGCAGAACATGATCACCATTCTGCACGGCGCCTGGCCGGAGCTGGACAAGCGCCCGGGTTGCCTGTGGCCACTGGCTCTGGCGTCTCTGCTGGAGGGCGTTTACGAACGCTGGTTGCGCGGTCAGGGCGGCGGCGAGGTGTCGGTGAAGATGCTGTCCGCGGTGTCCGGTGAACCGATGGAATTCTGTTACGGCCGCTAAACATGGATAACACAATGTACCCAGGACCAAGGAAGGTCGGACCCTTGGCGCGGCGCTGCTGGCCCGTGCTGTTGTGTCTGACGATGATCGCCGGTTTGGCCGGCACCGCCGGCGCCGAAGAGCGTTACTCGATTTGGCGAGACTACGCCGAGCGCTTTATTACCGAGCAAGGCCGGGTTGTGGATACCGGCAACAACGACGTCACCCACACCGAAGGGCAGGGCTGGGCCATGTTGTTCGCCGAGGCGTTCAACGACCGGGCCCGCTTCGAGGCGCTCTGGTGCTGGACCCGGGAGCACCTGGATGTGCTCGACGGCGGCCTGCTGGCGTGGCGCTACCAGCCCGACCAGACGCCGCCGGTGCAGGACCTCAACAACGCCAGCGACGGCGATCTGCTGATTGCCTGGGCGTTGCACCGCGCCGCGCGGAAGTGGCGGGTGCCGGAATACGAACAGCACTCCCGGCGGTTGCGGCGCGCCATTGGCCGCCATCTGATTCGCGATTACGCCGGTTATTCGGTGCTGCTGCCGGCCCGGCGCGGCTTCGAGCATGACGGCTATGTGGTCGTTAACCTGTCCTATTGGGTGACGCCGGCGCTGCAAGACTTCGCCACGGCGGAGCCGGACGGCCCCTGGCAACGGTTACTGCTGGATGGCGAACGGTTGCTGCGCGCCGCCCGTTTCGGCGCCCACCAGTTGCCACCGGACTGGCTGAGCCTGACGGAAAGCGGGGAGCTGCGGCTCGCCGACCAATGGCCGCCCCGGTTCGGTTTTGAAGCGGTTCGTGTGCCCTTGTACGCAGTTTGGGCCGGCCGTTCGGAACAAGCGGGCCTGGAGGCGGTCAGCGCTTACTGGCGCGGCGCGGATGACCGTCCCCCGGCCTGGGTCAATCTGACGGATGGCGAAACCGCCGATTATCCGCTGTCCCGGGGCGGCATGGCGGTGCGCTCGCTGTTACTCGGGATGCCGGGTAAAATGCCCAAGCACATCCGCCCGGAGGATGATTACTACTCCGCGTCATTACTGGTGCTGTCCTGGCTGGCGGCCTTCCTGCCGGAGCCGGCCACCCCAAGGGCACCCCTACAAGGAGGTAAACAGCTTCGTGATTCGTAAAGCGGTGATTCCCGTTGCCGGCTTCGGCACCCGCATGCTGCCGGCGTCCAAGTCGATCCCCAAAGAGATGCTGCCGGTGGTGGACCGCCCGGCCATCGCCTATGTGGTGGACGAAGCGGTGCGCGCCGGCATCACCGAAATCATTCTGGTCAGCCACGCCAGCAAGGGCGCGGTGGAGAACTACTTCGACGGCCATCCGGAGCTGGAAGCGCAGCTGGAGGCCAAGGGCAAGACCGACCTGCTGGAGCAGGTGCGCCACCCGCTGCCGGCCGGCGTGCAGGTGGTGAGCGTGCGCCAGGGGCCGCCGCTGGGTCTCGGTCACGCGGTGCACGCCGCCCACCAACTGGTGGGTGACGAGCCGTTCGTGGTGATTCTGCCCGACGTGCTGGTGGACGCCATGGACCAGCCGGACGACCTGACCGCCATGGTGCGGCGTTTCGAGGAGACCGGCGCCGCGCAGATCATGGTGGAGGCGGTGCCCGACGACCGCGTCGACCAGTACGGCATCGCCGAGCTGGATGGCCCGTCGCCGGCCCCGGGGGCGAGCGCGCCGATGCGCGCGGTGGTGGAAAAGCCCCGCCCCGAGGACGCGCCCTCCAACCTGTCGGTGGTGGGCCGCTATGTGCTGCCCGCGGGCATCATGGGCCTGCTCGCCGACACCGCGCCGGGCGCCGGCAATGAAATTCAGCTCACCGACGCGATCGCCGACCTGATCGCCCGCCAGCCGGTGGAAGCCTACGCCATGCGCGGCCGCACCTTCGATTGCGGCAGCAAAGCCGGCTACCTTGAGGCGATCCTTCACTACGCCGCCAAGGACCCGGCCCTCGCCGAAGTTCTGGCTGGAGCTGGCCTTGTGGGAGCGGGCCCCGCCCGCGAAAGGGAGCGCAGCTCCCGGCAGGATCCCAGAGCCCCCTCTAAATACGCTTCTTCAGGCGCCTCTGGTATCCCGCCGGCCGGCGAGGCCGGCCTTTCGCGGGCGGGGCCCGCTCCCACAAAGCCCGCTCCGTCAGGCGATGGGAGCAGGGACTAGCCATGCGAATCGATGTGTTCGGCGATACGCTCTGTGCGTCCGTGACCGCCGCCGCCTTGGCGCAAAGCGGCCATGAGGTGTGCTGGTTCATCCCCGAGGGCCGGGTGCTGGACGCGGTGAACGAGGGCCAGGTGCCGTACCGCGAGCCCGGGCTGGGCGATTTGCTCGGTGAGCAGCGTGCCGCCGGGCGGTTGCGCTGCGAGCCGATGACCCTCAACGGCGCCCCGGCGGCGCCGGCGGTGTTCCTGGCGCTGCAGCCGGGCGCCCAGGCGCTGGCCGGGGAGATCGCCGACTGGCTGGCCGGCTCCGGCGCCTGCGGCCTGCTGGTCAACCAGAGCGTGTTCCCGGTGGGCACCAGCGAGGCC
>LWDU01033769.1_pt1 | contig 12414 bp, 16 predicted proteins | sample 727161 | NCBI WGS metagenome assembly LWDU01 (sample SAMN04566230, study PRJNA314399) | hydrothermal vent metagenome | isolation source: deep sea hydrothermal plume seawater | place: Mexico: Gulf of California, Guaymas Basin | collected 2004-07-11 | reverse complement strand
ACCACAATCAACTGCAATGATAGTTTTAATTTTTTTTTTAATAAATTTATCAAATGTAGCAACACTAGGGCCATACCCATCTTTTTGTCTATCAGGAATAAAAAAATTATAAGGTTGGTTTATTTTAGTAAAAAATTTTATTAACATAGCTGTAGAAGAAGCTCCGTCAACATCATAGTCACCAAATATACCAATAATTGATCTTTCTTTTATTAATCCATAAATATGTTCAACAGATACTTTCATATCATTAAAAATATATGGATTTGGTATTTGTTTTTTTAAATCAGGCTTTAAAAACTCTTTAACGTCCTTGCCAAAGATATTTCTTATAGCTAACAATCTGCATAAAATTTCACTTAATGAAAATTCTTCAGTTAATTTTAATATTTTGTTGTTATCAACATTATTCAGTTTCCAGGATTTACCAGTAACTGATTTTAAATTCATTTTTTTATATCTTCACTTAATGTTGTAAACAATTTTGAACTTTTGTGTGTTACATAGGTCTCAGATCTAAATTTAGTGCCTAAATTTTCGATACCTTTTACTAATTTACCATCTGTGATACCAGTAGCACAAAAAATTACATCGCCTTTGATTATATCATTAATATTATATTTTCGGTCTAGATCTTTTATTCCCATTTTTTTTGCTCTTATTTTTTCATTATCATTTTGAAAAATTAGTTTTGTTTGCATTTGGCAATTAAAACAACTAAGTGCGGCTGCAGCTAAAACACCTTCTGGCCCTCCTCCAATACCCATAAATATGTCAACTTTATTTTTAGGATCTGCAACCAATAAAGCTCCTAGCACATCACCATCTGTTATAAGGTTTAAATTTACATTGAGTGATTTAAGGGTATTTATAATCTTGTTATGTCTGGGTCTGTTAAGTAAACAAGCTGTCAATTCTGACATCTTTTTATTTTTAGCTTTTGCTAAATTAATAATATTTTTCTCTAAATCATTATCTAAATCTACTAGATTATCAGGCAAACCAGGACCCACTACAATTTTATCCATATATGTTTCAGGAGCATGAAAAAGTTCTCCCTTTTTAGCCACAGCTAATACAGCTATTGAATTTGGTAAATTTTTAGCTACAAAATTTGTTCCCTCAACAGGATCCACAGCTATATCAAATTCATTACCTTTATTATTTCCAACTCTTTCGCCAATATAAAGCATTGGTGCTTTGTCTAACTCACCTTCTCCAATTACAATTCTTCCCTTCATTTCAATTTTATTAAGCTCATTTCTCATCAAATCTACAGCAGCTTTATCAGCAGATTTTTTATCATTTTTACCAATATATAAAGAAGCTCCATAGGCAGCCATTTGTGTGGTTCTGGCAAATAACTTGATATACTTGCTATCAATCGTCATTAAAATTTCCAACTCTAATAAATGTTGGTTTTTTAATAATGTTTTTGTTCTTATTTATTGATGCTATACAATTAATTACTCTTTTTTCTGTTGTTTTATGTGTGATTATAATAATTGAAGCAGTTTTATTTTTTTTATTAGGATCTTGAATTAATGTTTCAATCGAAATTTTATTTTTGGCTAAAATATTTGTTATCGAAGCCAAAACACCAGATTTATCTTTAACTTCAAATCTAAAATAACAAGCATAAATGTAATTATTATAATTATATATTTTAATTTTTTTTCTTTTACTATGAGGAACGATAAAAGGATTTTTAATATTACCTCTTATTATTGAATATAGATCTGATATTAATGAAGAAGTTGTTGGTCCTGGTCCTGCACCTTCACCTTGCATTATTGATTGACCTACAGGTTTACCACTAATTATTGTAGCATTAAAAACACCATTAATATTAGCTATATAAGAATTTATTCGAACTAAACTTGGGTGTACTCTTTCAAAAATACTATTATTAATAATTTCTGTAATACCTAATAATTTTATCCGATAACCCAATTTTTTAACTATATTTATATCTTTAACTTCAATGTTTTCTATTCCATTTGTTAAAATTTTGCTATTTGAAATTAAAGATTTAAAACATAGAGATGATAAAATTTTTATTTTTGAAGAAACATCATTTCCATTTAAATCATTTTTGGGGTTTTTTTCAGCAAAACCTGAATTTTGTGCTTCCTTGAGAACATCAGAAAACTTTTTACCAGAATGTTCCATTTCAGTTAAAATATAATTTGAAGTTCCATTTAATATACCGATTAACTTAGAAATTTTGTTTGAGACTAAACCTTCTTTAATTCCTCTGATAATAGGTATTCCTCCTGCTACAGAAGCTTCAAACTCAAGATTAACTTTATTTTTTTCAGCTAATAAAGATAAATAATTACCATGTTTTGCAATTAATGCTTTATTAGCTGTAATTACATGTTTCTTATTATTTAACGCTGAAATGACAATTTTTTTTGCCAATCCATCAGATCCACCAACAAGTTCTACAACCACATCTATATTTGAATTTTTTGTAATATTAATTGGTTTATTTATCCATTGATTTTTTTTAAATTTGTATTTTCTTTTTTTATTTTTATTTCTTGCAGAGACGTATAAAAGATTAATATTTTTACCTACTTTGTTATAAATTTCTTTTTTCTTTTTTATTATTTCGTTACAAAAATAGCTTCCGATATTTCCCAAACCAATCACTCCAATATTAATTAGTTTTTTATTCATTTATTTAGGTATATCATTAATATTTGGAAATGACTTATTCTTATTAATTAATAAAAGTTCAGAAACATATTCATCAAATGAATAATTTTTATTTAAATCAAAATTTAATTCATTAATTGTATTATTCAGTGAATTGTTTTGTGCACAAGCAGTAATAATTAATAATAATATTATAAATAAAGTTTTCATTTAAATCCTAATTTTTCATTAAAACCATAATACATATTCATATTTTGGACAGCTTGCCCAGACCCACCTTTAATTAAATTGTCAATGGCCGACAATATAATAACTTTATTTTTTTCTCTATTTTCACATATTGATATTCTACAGTCATTTGTGTTCATGACATTACCTGTGCCAATAGGTGTATTAAATTTATTAATTTTTATAAAATAATTTTTTTTATAATATTTTTTTAAATAATTATAAATAATTTTAGCATTTATTTTTTTTGGTAAATCAACATAAATGGTTGACAATATACCCCTAAACATCGGAGATAAATGAGGAGTGAAGATAACATTGATCAATGATTTATTTGCTTTTGATAATTCCTGATCAATTTCTGACGTATGTCTATGTGACCCTACGCTATAAGCTGAAATTGATTTAAATATATTTGCAGTTTTAAATTTTTTTTTTAAGTTTTTCCCTGCTCCCGAATAACCTGATTTAGAGTCAGCAATTATTTTATTGGATAATATTAATCTTTTTTTTATTAATGGAATTAATGGAATTTGTATTGATGTAGGATAACATCCTGGACAAGATATTATTGAAAATTTTTTTAAATCATCATTTAACAATTCAGGAATTAAATATATCGATTTCTTAATTAAATTTTTTGCACTATGTTTTATTTTATACCATTTTTCATATTCATTGGGTTTTTGTAATCTAAAATCTGCTGACAGATCTATCAATACAGTATTTTTTGGTAATTTATTTGCAATTTTATGAGCCTTACCATTTGGTAAAGCTGTGAACAAAACACTAATATCATTAAAATTTACATTATTGATGTTTGTTATTCTAGGAAGTTTTTTATATCTTTTTAGATCTTTACTAAAAGTTGATATTTTGCTCCCAATAGAGTTTTGAGCACATAGATATTTAATATTCACTTTTGGATGCTTTGACAAGATTTTAACTAATTCTAGCCCTATGTAACCAGTGGCTCCTGCAATAACAATATTTAATTTTTTCATGAATCAACCGTAAAACTATTATAAAGTAAATTAAAAAATTATCTTTTAGAAAATTGAAAACTTCTTCTAGCTTTTCTGCGTCCATATTTCTTTCTTTCCACGGCACGTGAATCTCTTGTGGTAAGTTTTTCCTTTTTAAGGACAGATTTCAAATCTGGTTCATATTGTAGAAGTGCTTTTGAAAGCCCATGTGTTATTGCACCCGCTTGTCCAGAGAGGCCCCCTCCAGATACGTTACATCTTACATCATATTCTGATATTCTTTGTGAAATTTCTAAAGGTCTGAGTAATTGAAGTTGATGATTTGACCTTGTAAAATAATCTATCATATTTTTACCATTTACATAAATTTTACCCGAACCTTTTTTTAACCATATCCTAGCAATAGCATTTTTCCTTTTCCCAGTTGCATATTTACTATCTTTAAAATCTAATTTAATATTATTTAGCTTATTATTTTGTAAGTTTGTATTTTCCATTGTTATGATCTAAAAATATTTTTTTGATTTTCAGAAAGCAATGATATTTCTATTGGTTTTTGAACTTCATGTGGATGCTGATCGCCCTTATAAATTTTAAGTTTTGTTAACTGTTTTTTTGCTAATGGACCACTAGGCAACATTCTTTTTACAGCAAGTTTTAAAATTTCTTCTGGTTTTTTTAAACTTAATTTTTCAGGTGTAGTTTCTTTGATGCCACCTGGATATCCAGTATGCTTGTAGTATTTTTTATTCTGATATTTATTGCCAGAAAATTTTATTTTTTCAATATTTTTAACAACCACAAAATCTCCATCATCCATATGCGGAGTATATGTTGTTTTATTCTTTCCTCTAATAATTTTAGATACGATTGTTGCCAATCTTCCAACAACAGCATTTGTTGCATCAATCATAAACCAATTACTATGGATTTCATTTTTTTTAATAAAATTCGTCATTAATTCGCGCATAAATACTTATATTTAAACATAAAGTCAATTCATAATTATGAAGAAATTAACTGTACATAGGAGTTATATTTTAGTTAAATCTTGTTTTTATGATGATCAATTTACGTATGGAGAATATTAATGACAAAATCGATTAAACATCCAGAAACAATAGCTTTGCATGGAGGTGAATATAGAAGTGATCCGGCAACTACAGCTGTAGCTGTTCCTATATATAGGACAACTTCTTACCAATTTAAAGATACAGATACTGCTGCTAATCTTTTTGCCTTAAAAGAGTTTGGAAACATATATACGCGTATAATGAATCCTACTAATGATGCTTTAGAAAAAAGATTAGCTGCACTAGAAGGAGGACTTGCGGCTGTTACTGTAAGTTCAGGCCAAGCAGCATCAACATTTAGCATATTAAATGTTTGTCAATCAGGAGATAATTTTATTAGTTCAACAGATTTATATGGTGGAACAGTAAACTTATTTAATCATACACTTAAAAAACAAGGCATCGAAGTAAGGTATGCTGATCCAACTGATCCAAAAAATTTTGAAAAGCAAATTGATAAAAAAACAAGAGCTATTTATGCTGAAACTTTACCAAATCCTTATTTAAGAGTTTTTCCAATTAACGAAGTCTCTGATATTGGAAGGAAGCATAATATTCCATTAATTATGGATAACACAGCTTCACCTATAATATGTAAACCTCTAGAGCACGGAGCTGCAATTGTAATCCACTCTTTAACAAAATATATAGGTGGACATGGAACTGTGATTGGTGGAGTTCTTATTGATGGTGGTAACTTTGACTGGACTGCTGATCCCAAAAGACAGCCATTATTCAACGAGCCAGATCCAAGTTACGGTGGAGCTGTTTGGGGAAAAGTTGTTCCTGAACTCACTGGAGCAAATGTAGCGTATGCAGTTAGATCTAGAGTTGTATTACTCAGAGATCTTGGATCTTGTCTCTCACCAGATAATGCATTTGGTATCATACAGGGGTTGGAAACTGTAGCTCTTAGAATGAAACAACATTGTTCAAATGCAGAAAAAGTTGTTAATTTTTTATCTTCTCATAAAAATGTAGATAAAGTTATATACCCTACCCTTTATAAAGGCGAGCTAGCTAATAGAGCTAAAAAATACTTTAAAGAAGGAAATGGCAGTTTGATTGGTATTGAGGTTAATGGTGGTGTAAAAGCTGGTAAAAAATTTATTGAGGCTTTACAAATGTTTTATCATGTAGCAAATATTGGTGATGCAAGGAGTTTAGCCATACATCCAGCTACAACAACTCATAGTCAACTGACACCTGAAGAATTAATAGCAGCGGGTGTTACACCAGGATATGTTAGACTTTCAATTGGTATTGAGCATCCAGATGATATCATTGCTGATTTAAACCAAGCTTTAGAGGCTTCAAGAAAAACAAATCTTAAAGCTGTTAGTTAATATTTGTGTTTTTATAAAATAAATAAAGACTTGAGCTAATTAGAAAAATTGATCCTATCTGATGCAAAGATGCTATTAGTATTTGAGTTCCATAAAGAACAGTTAAGATACCCAAAAAAACTTGTGTTAACAGTATAAAAAAAATTAAAAAGACAGTTTTTTTTAAATAATAAAAATTTTTATTTCTTAAAACAATATAAATAATAGAGCAAAAAATAATTATTGTTAAATATGCAATATTTCTATGAATAAATTGCATTAAAGATGGTTCATTAAGAACATTAATTTTAAATAGTTCTTTAACAGATGAATTGTCGGGAAAATAATTTCCATTCATAGAAGGCCATGTGTTATATATTTGACCTGCATCCATACCTGAAACAAAAGCACCAATGATAATTTGAACAAAAATTATAAAAAAAAATAGATTCGGTAAATAAAATGGTATTTTTTTCCCTGAGATGTTTATCTTAGATATTTTAAAATAATTCCAAAGTGTTAAACATAGAATAATAAAAGCAATACCCAAATGTAAAGAAAGTCTGTAATGACTGACATCAGTTTTATCTGCCAATCCACTTTTGACCATAAACCATCCTATAAAGCCCTGAAAGCAGATTAATAAAAATATAAAATAATACTTATAATTTTTTTTTATACCATTTTTAAGAGTAAAATAAACTAGTGGAATTATAAATATTAGACCAATTAATCTTCCTAATAGTCTATGTATATATTCCCACCAAAAAATAAATTTAAACTCCAATAAATTCATTGAATAATTCTGTAATTTAAATTCAGGAATCTCTTTATAGGATTTAAAATAAATATCCCATTTATCACTACTTAATGGAGGTAATATACCAGAAAATAATTCCCATTTAGTAATAGATAATCCAGAATCGGTTAATCTAGTTAAACCACCCACAATAATTATTAAAGATATTAGGAAAAAAATAATTAACAACCAATAGGAGATTAAAATATTTATTGATTTTTTTTGTATTTTCATAGAATTATAATTATATTAATTTAATATAAATCCAATTGTATAAATGTCGCCTAAAAACAGAAAAAAATTAGAAAAAGTACGTAAAAAACTTGATAGACTTGATAACGAATTTCTTCGTTTAATTAAAATTAGAACTGATTTGGTTAATAAAGTAGTTAAATTAAAAGAATTTAAAGGCGAGATTGTTGATACTAAAAGAATTAAAAAAATATTATTTAATATTAGAAGAAAATCTTTAAAAAAAAAAATAGATTCGACTGTTACTAACAAAATTTGGAAAAATATGATTTTAACTTATATAAATCATGAAAAAAAAAAATTTAAGAAAAAATAATTATTTACTATGAGGTGGAAGTTTTTTTTCTATAAATATCTCATGTTTTCTTGTAGCGGGATTATACTTTTTTGCTTTTAGTTTAATTTTAGCTTTTTCTCCACCAGCAGGTTTTTTGACATAATAAAAAAAAGAACTATTAGGTTTTGCTTCAGGAACCAATCTAATTTTAATGTGTGTTTTTTTTGCCATATTAAATTTTTTTCAGATCATTAATTATCGAAGTAATTTTTTTTATTTTATTAATTAAATTAGCTTTATTAATTGAACTTGTATTTATATTATTTTTAGATATTTCGTCAAGGTTTATTGGCACTGGATCATTTAAAATGTTTTTTACACCCTTAATAGTCATCCCTTTTTCTTTTAATAAATATTTAATTTTTTTAATTATTTTAACTGTATTTGTGTCATAATATCTTCTTTTACCAGCAAATATTTTTGGTTTAATTTGTTTAAATTGCTTTTCCCAAAATCTAATAGTATGAGTTGAAAGATTTCCTGTTTTTCTATTAATTAGCCCAACATATTTAGCTACTTCTCCTATAGTTTTATATGCCATTTTTTTCTTATTCATCATTAATATTGATTAATTCTTTTTTTTAGTAAATTAGAAGGTTTAAAAATAATTATATTTCTTGCAGAGATAACTTTTACTTCTTTAGTTTTAGGATTTCTGCCAATTCTTTGTTTTTTATTTTTTTTAATAAAATTTCCAAAATTAGAAATTTTAAGTACATTATTTGATATAATATTATTTATGAATAAATTGAAGATATCATAAACTATATTTTCAGAAATAGTCTTAGAAAATCCAATATTAAAATAAACATTGTCTATAAGATCTTTTCTTTTAATATTTTTTCTTAACATTTTTTTAAAAGAAATTAATTAAGATTTCGTTTAATTTTTTCAATTAAATTACCTTCAACAATTTTTTTACACATTTTTATTGAATTAGCAAAGCCAAAACTATCAGTAGCTCCATGACTCTTTACAATAGGGCCATTTAAACCAAGAAACCTTAAATTTTTTAAAGTTTATATAGTTAAGAAACATTAAAAATTTACTATAAAAAGTTCTATTTAAAGATTCTTTTAATATATTAGTGACAAAATTAGCAGTACCTTCTGCAGTTTTTAAAGCAATATTACCAGTGAAACCGTCTGTAACAATAACATTGACCTCCCCTTCGGTAATATGATTTCCTTCAACATAGCCCATAAATTCAAAATCATTTATTTTATTTTCTTTTAAAAATTTATAGGCTTTTTTTATTTCATCATGCCCTTTAATCTCTTCAGATCCAACATTTAAAATAGCAATTTTTGGCATCAACTCTGGGAATAATGATTTATATAAGGAAGATCCCATATATGTGAAATCAATAAGATTTTTGTCACTACATTCAATGTTTGCTCCCAAGTCTAAAACTATATTCATTCCTTTTTTGTTTGGCCATAAGCCAGCTAAAGCAGGTTTGTCAATTCCTTCAATCATTTCTAAAATCATTTTGGATAAAATTAGAAGTGCACCAGTATTGCCAGCAGAAAGTGCAATTTGGCTTTCTTTATTTTTAACAGAATTAATTGCTTGCCACATACTTGATTTATCATTTTTTTTTGCTGCCTGTAGTGGACTTTCGTTGTCATTGATTACCAATTCAGAATTAATTATTTGGCATTTTTCGTTTAATAAATCATTATCTCTAACCAAATCATTAATTTGATCAGATTTACCAAATAAATTAAAATATAAATTACTATTATCTTTTAGAACTAATTTTATCCCATCAATAATTTTATTTGGTGAATTTTCACCTCCCATTGCATCTACTGCAATTATTATTTTTTCATTCATATTAATTAAATTTATTCTTTAGGTTCAAATACTTGACGACCTTTGTAATAGCCAGTCTTTAAGTCTACATGATGTGAAAGTCTATATTCTCCTGACTTTTTATCATCTACTACATTTTTTGAATCAAAATGAATATGAGATCTTCGTTTATTCCTTCTAGATTTAGATGTTTTTCGTTTAGGTACAGCCATAAATTAATAATTTTTGTTGGTTATTATACCTTTTATCAAAAAATTTAAAGATATATCTTTTAAATTATACCTATAATTATCTAGATAAATTAGCAATTTTTGTTTGTCAAAATTCATTTCATTATTATTATCAAATAAATTCATCAAAAATTTCATTTTATCTTTCGATCCCCGAGTTATTAATTCATCTTTTAAAGAAATTTCTGTATAAAAAAATTTTTCTCTAGTTAATGAAATAATTTTATTATACAAATCATTATACTTAAAAATATTTTTATTTAATATATGCATAAATTTTTGATTATTATTCTATTTATATTATTATTTGATTGTAATATCAAACCAGTTCGCAAAACACATGGAATTCTTTATCTAGATAAAAAAGAAAAAAATTTAATCATTAATAAAACAAATAAAAATGATGTATTGCTAATCTTAGGACCACCATCTACAAAAGGTACTTTTGACAATACTATTTGGATTTATATAGAAAGAATTAGATCAAAAGGCAGCTTGTTCAGATTGGGCCGTAATATTACCACTACTAATAATGCGCTCGTACTTAACTTTAATTCAAAAGGTATATTGGAGAGTAAAAATTTATACGATTTAAAAAAAAATAATAAAATAGAATTTGTCAAAAATAAAACCGCTTCAATAAATAAAGAACAAGATTTTATTTATAGTTTTTTATCTAGTATTAGACAAAAAGTTAATAATCCTAAAACTAGAAAAAACAGAAGATCTTCTAATTAGCTATTACTGCTAATAATAATAGTGCAACAATATTTGTTATTTTAATCATTGGGTTGATTGCTGGACCTGCGGTATCTTTGTATGGATCTCCAACTGTATCACCTGTAATGGCAGCTTTATGAGCCTCAGAACCTTTTCCACCGAATTTACCATCCTCTATAAATTTCTTTGCATTATCCCATGCGCCACCTCCTGCGGTCATTGAAATAGCAATAAACAATCCAGTTATGATTACACCAAGTAGCATAGCTCCAATTGCTGCGAGAGCCGCATTTAAACCACCAATGGGTAATATTACAAAATATAAAATTATTGGAGATAAAACTGGTAATAAAGAGGGAATTATCATCTCCTTAATTGCAGCTTTCGTTAATAAATCTACTAATTTTCCATAGTCTGGTTTAGCTTTTCTTTTCATAATACCGGGTATTTTTTTAAATTGCCTTCTAACTTCAATTACAACAGCACCACCTGCCCTACCGACAGCTTGCATACCCATAGAAGCAAATAAATATGGTAGCATACCACCAAATAAAAGTCCTACTACAACAAAAGGATTTGAAAGATCAAAAGTTACAACAATATTTTCAAGAGCTGAACCTTTAACGTTGGAAAAAAATTTAATATCCTCAGTATAAGCAGTAAATAAAACTAAAGCACCTAAACCAGCAGAACCTATGGCATAACCTTTAGTAACTGCTTTAGTTGTATTTCCTACCGCATCTAATGCATCTGTGGTTTTTCTTACATTTTTGGGTAAATTTGACATTTCAGCTATACCACCAGCATTATCAGTAACAGGACCGTATGCATCTAAAGCCACAACCATTCCTGTTAAAGCTAACATTGTAGTTACAGCAATAGCTATACCATAGAGTCCAGCAAGTGAATTTGTGGTAATTATACCGGCTATTATTATTAAAGCTGGTAAAGCAGTAGCTTCCATTGATACAGCAAGTCCTTGAATAACATTTGTACCATGTCCAGTAGTTGATGATCTGGCAACACTTTTAACAGGTCTGTAATTTGTACCTGTATAATATTCGGTTACCCAGATTAATAATCCAGTAATAATTAAACCAATTATTTCACAATAATATAAATTTAATCCTGAAAAATTTTTTCCTGAGATTTCAAATTCTGAATTAAACCCAATGACATAATCGGTAATAGGTATAAGAATAAGTAATGAAGATATGGCTGTTACAACAAATCCTTTGTAAAGAGCATTCATAATATTTTTACTTTTGCCCAACTTAACAAAATATGTTCCTAATATTGATGTTAGGATACATCCCCCACCAATAGCCAAAGGATAAACCATCATATTTGCATTCCCTTGAAAAAAAATTGAAGAAAGTACCATTGTAGCAACAATTGTTACTGCATATGTTTCAAATAAATCAGCAGCCATTCCAGCGCAATCACCAACATTATCTCCAACATTATCTGCAATTACCGCAGGATTTCTTGGATCATCTTCGGGAATACCAGCTTCAATGTTTCCAACTAAATCAGCCCCCACATCTGCACCTTTTGTAAAAATTCCTCCCCCCAATCTTGCAAAAATAGAAATTAAAGAAGCTCCAAAACCTAAAGCAATTAAAGCATTAATAAGTTCTCTTTCTTCAATATTAAATTTTACTAAAAAATAATAATAAACACTTATAGATAACAAAGCTAAACCTGCAACTAATAATCCTGTAACAGCACCTGATTTAAATGCCATAGATAATCCTTTAGCTAATCCTTTGCGAGAAGCTTCGGCAGTTCTTACATTAGCTTGTACCGATACCAGCATGCCTACATATCCAGCTAAACCTGAAAGAGTTGCTCCAATTAAATATCCTAATCCAACTAAAATAGTGAATGAAAAAATAATTATCACTAAAACTACAACACCAACAATTGCTATGGTTTTATATTGCCGATTTAAATATGCCTTTGCACCGATCTGAATAGCG
>LWDU01034497.1_pt1 | contig 12418 bp, 9 predicted proteins | sample 727161 | NCBI WGS metagenome assembly LWDU01 (sample SAMN04566230, study PRJNA314399) | hydrothermal vent metagenome | isolation source: deep sea hydrothermal plume seawater | place: Mexico: Gulf of California, Guaymas Basin | collected 2004-07-11 | reverse complement strand
TTGATGGTACTGACGATACTTATCGTGTTACTGACATGATTGAAAAACCAGATCCAAAAGATGCACCAACTAATATGGCTATCATTGGTCGTTATATCTTAACCCCAGATATTTTTAATATTCTTAGAAATACTAAACCTGGAAAAGGTGGGGAAATCCAAATTACTGACGCCCTACTCACTCAAGCAAAACAAGGCAAAGTAATCGCCTATCAATTTAAAGGCAGGCGTTTTGATTGTGGCAGTGTTAAAGGCTATGTTGAAGCCACTGACTATTTCGCCAAAAAACAGGGTATTATTTAACTTGAGTATAATAAATCCTTAATATCGCATTGCGGTTTAAACTCTGGAATAGCTTTTATTAACAACTTACGTAACTCTTTCTGATCATCATTGTCAATAGTCACCTTTAAATCATCTAGAATTAACCTTAAGTCATTCCAAGTTAACATATCTTCTTGAGCACGCATAATCATTGGATTATCGGTTTCCAATGCATCGCCCTCAATTAATAATTCTTCGTATAGTTTCTCACCAGATCTAAGACCCGTATATTCAATCTCAATATCACCGTTTAAATTGTCGCTATCTTTTACTTGTAATCCACTTAGATGAATCATTTTTCTAGCTAAATCAGCAATACGCACTGGTTCGCCCATATCTAATACAAATACATCACCGCCTTGCCCCATTGAGCCCGCTTGAATCACTAATTCTATTGCCTCTGGTATGGTCATAAAGTAACGAATAATTTCTTCATTGGTCACAGTAACTGGCCCGCCTTCTTTAATTTGCTGTTTAAACAGTGGTATTACTGAACCACTAGAGTCGAGTACATTACCAAAACGCACCATGGTAAATCGAGTCTTACTCTGTTTTTTTGACAATGCTTGTAATATCATTTCAGCAAAACGCTTAGTTGCCCCCATTGTACTGGTAGGCCGAACAGCTTTATCTGTTGAGATCAATACAAAAGTTTCAACATCTTCATTAATTGCAGTTTTTGCAATGTTGAGCGTACCAAAAATATTATTATTTACCCCTTCAGTATTATTGAACTCCACCATCGGTACATGTTTGTATGCGGCAGCGTGATATATTGTTTGTACACCAAATTTTTTAAACACTCTACTTAATCGTTTTGTATTATTTACAGATCCTAGTATTGAAAATACCTCTATATCTATAACATTTAAGCCTAGTAATTCTTTGTCAATTGTATAAAGAGCAAATTCATTCAATTCATATAATATTAATAATTTAGGTTTTAAGAATAAAACCTGCCTACAAAGCTCAGATCCAATTGATCCACCTGCACCAGTTACCATCACTACCTTATCCAGAATATTAGAGCTTAACAAGCTCTCATTTGCAGGTACAGAATCACGACCCAATAAGTCTTCGATACTAATTTCATGTAAATCAGTGACTTTTACCTTGCCTTGTGCCAACTCAGCCACACCTGGCAATGAACGAACCAAAACTGGATAAGGCTCTAGAAAATTAATAATCTCATTACGGCGCATATGGGGTATTGAAGGAATAGCTAATAGAATTTCAGCTACATTTTTTTCATTAATTAAACGACTTAGATTACTTGATAAAATAACCTCTATCCCATTAATAAAATGTCCATGCATTTCACTTTCATCATCTAAAAAAGCGACTGGACTATATTCATTTGACTGCATTAATGCAGTTGATAATTGCCTGCCGGCAGAACCTGCACCATAAATCACCACATTTTTTCGTTGTGAATTGCTACTATTGTGTGTTTCTGAAAATAACCAGTGTGCACCCAGGCGTGAACCACCTATTACTAATAGAGTTAAGGCCCAATTGATTAAGATAACCGAGCGTGGGATTCCCTCAACCGCAATCATAAAACCAATAACACCCCAGATTACTGCATAGATTGATACCGCCTGCACAATCGCCCATACAACCTTAAAGCCTATAAAGCGAATAATCGCTCTATACAAACCAAATTTAACAAAAATTAAAAAGGCGATTACTGGCGCACTAAAAATTGCCAATAACAAATTCGTATCTTCTGGCCAATACCAATACCCCAACCTTAATGAAAATGAAAATAATAATATTAAAACCAAAAGTATAGAATCAGCTAATATCATCACTAGCTGTTTACTTCTACGTGGGAGTGAAATAATGCTATCAATCAATGCTTCACTCCAACCCTCTTAATAACTTTTACAAAAGTCATCCATAATATTCTTAAATCAAATAAGCACGATTGATTGATTAAATATTCCACATCAAAATTCACTTTATCGGCAATAGACAACTCATCTCTGCCATTGACTTGTGCCCAGCCTGTAATACCGGGCATTAATTGGTCTACGCCTTTCTTTTCGCGTAGGACAATTAAATCATCTTGATTAAATAATGCCGGTCTAGGTCCTACAAAACTCATATCGCCTTTTAAAATTGAAAACAGTTGTGGCAACTCATCCAAACTGGATCGACGAAGAAATCTGCCAATAGGTGATAAAAACTTATCTGGTTGCTTCATTAAGTGGCTTGCAACAGCGGGCGTATTAACTTGCATTGAACGAAACTTTGGCATTTTAAAAAGCACCCCATTCTTACCAACTCTATCCGACCAGTAAAGAGCTTTTCCACGTGATGTAAGTCGCACTAACAATGCGATAAATAACATTGGTAATGCTAATACAACAAGAGCACTAATGCCGAGTACTATATCAAAAATCCGTTTCATTCATTTGTTTTAACTCTTTCTGCGCCTTAAATCCCAAAGACTGTAATTTCTCAGAAGAATAACATTCATCACCTAATAATTTATCCATTTTATAGCTTAAATTAGGGCTTATTAAAGCAATAGCGCTAAATAAAAACTTTGGCATACTCCAATTAGGAATACTTTTTCCCAATACACGACACATAGTCTCATATATATTGCGAGAAGAGTAGGTTCTGCCGTCTGTGGCAATAAAGATCTCTCCATTAGCTTGTTGACTATTGACAAGCAATAGAAGCGCTCGAACTATATCGTCTACATGTATCATAGAGCGTCGATTGCCCGTTTCTGGCAATGGCGGGAACCAACCTTTATTTATTCCTTGCATCATTAATTGTAAATTGCCTTTTGCCTTTGGTCCATAAATTAAAGCAGGACGTAGAATTGATACATGCATACCAGACTCACGACCTATTTCTAATACCTTTAACTCTGCCTCTCGTTTAGTTTCTCCATATATACCATCTGGATCTCTCTGATTTTCTTCAGAAACACACTCTCCTTTAGTAGCTACCCCTCCGGCTTTAACACTACTTATAAAAATAAAATTTTTAACGTTATGCTTAACTGAAAGCGATAGTAATTCATCAGTAACACCAACATTCATCTTTTGATAAGTCCCTTCTATCCCAAATTCACTTTTTAAGTCATGTGCATAACCTGCAAGATGGAATACAATATCAATACCTTTCAATGCATTATCTGGAATATCATCCTTCAAAAAATCACAAATGACCGTATCTACACCAGGTATTAACTTTCTTGAAATAACCTTGATATTGTATCCATCTAATTTAAGATATTCAATTAAATGTTGGCCAACAAACCCTGTTGCACCTGTCACTAAGACATTTAACATTTATGCTAGCAGCTCTTGATAAACCTTCAAAGTTTGATAAACTACTATCTCTTCTGAAAATTCACTCTCAACAAGTCTTCGTCCATTTGTACCCATAATTTTTCTTTTTTCAGGATTATTAATTAATTCTTTCATTGCACTAGCAAGAGAATTAGAATTCTTCAGTGGAACAAGTATTCCATTCTCACCATTATGAACAATTTCTCGACAACCTGGAACATCGGTGGCAATAATCGGCCTTCCACAAGAAGCAGCTTCAAGTAACACTTTAGGCAAGCCTTCCCGATATGAAGGTAAACAAATAATACTTGCTTTGGGTAAAACTTTATGCATTTTAGTCTGTTCACCCCAATACTCAATCACCCCCGATTCATGCCATTCATCAAGCTTCTCTTGTGGTATTGAGGAGGGATTTTCTGGATCATTTTCTCCAACTAAAACAAAACGGGCATTAATTTTTTTATCTTTAAGTATTTTAGATGCACTGACAAACTCTCCAACACCTTTATCCCAAAGCATCCTTGAGGCAAGCATTACAATTAGCACATCTTTAGCTTCATTTATAAAAGTAAACTGCTCTATATTAACTCCAGAGCCACGAATAATTGCAACTTGATCTTTTTTAACAATCTTATTTTCTAAAAAATAATTTAAATCATCTTTATTTTGTAGAATTAATCGACCATTTTTACTTCTAAATAAAAAGCGAAATAATTGACGAACAAAAAATCGTAATAGCTTTACCCTCTTCTTGTTAGATATAAAAATAAAACCTAGGCCCGCCATTGCATTTACAATCTTGATTGAACCAATAAATCGTGCAACTAATGTCCCATAAATTACAGGCTTTATAGCAACATGATGCACAATATCTGGATTATATTTTTTATAATATGAATAAAGTTCAGAGATGGTCTTAAGTTCAGAGAATAAATTCATACCTCCTCTTTTAATTTCTATAGGTGCTAGTTCAAAACCTTCGGATTCGATAATTTTTTTATGCTTATTGACCTTTGTGATAACAACAACCCTAAAGCCTTCTGCCAATGCTTTACGTGCAATAGGTAACCTATGTGAACAAAAATACCAATCTTCCGACACAAGATAGATAATTGTTTTTCTTTGCTGTGAAGTATTCACCACTACAGAACCTCGATCAACTCTTTAAAACTCCCTATATAGAGTACCTTAAACAAGAAATATCTAGTGAATCTTTAACCAGATTCCTAAATCCAATAATTAACATTGTACCAATCAAAACAAACGTTCTGTAAATTTATGAGTAAATAACGACAGTAATTAAAGCGACAGTAATCGTAATCATTGTGTTAAGATGTGACGTGAAATAAGAGTGCCACTCATGATCTTAAACATAAACTTTTGTAACAATTGCACCAAAAAAAATACTCATAATTAAAGCTATAATTATCTCAACATTTGTTACCATATTGTAAGTAGCTTATTCATAATTATTTACTTTTTTTTCAATTAAAATAGATCTAACAATTTTCTTAGTAAAAAATGGCATTATTCTGCCTACATTTAGAATTTCTCGTGATGATGAAAAACTTGTCATGCCATTATCAACATCACTATACAAAGCACGATTATTGTAAGTTATTATTGGATGAATTCCTAAATTAGCAAACATTTCAGGGCGCTTTATCCATGCTGTTTCAACAAGTGAAGCATTAAAGCCAATTGAAAATAAATTATCCAGAACTTTTTTCATATTATCGCCCTTATAAATATTCGGATGAACTTCCAACAAAATAGAGACGTTTTGCATTCTAGAAATAACCTTAATTGATGATTTTAATATTTCTACTTCTGCACCCTCTACATCCATTTTTATAACCAAATGTTTTTTTAAAGAAATACTTTCTTTTAATAAAAAACTCTCAATCGTTGTACTATCTATATGTCTTTTTTCTGCATCTGCTAGTATTACACTAATTCCACTCAAATTAGAAGAAGAAGAAGAAAAATAATAGTCTACACCTGTATTGTGACTTGAGACAACCTTGTTAACATAACGAATATCAACATTATATTCTCTTGATTTTTTTTCAATTCTTTTTTTAGACTTCTCTAAGTTCTCAATGCTAGGCTCAATAAGATACCCACTTAACTTGCCATTGGTAAACTCGATAGCATTCGACATTTCCAGCCCATCACTTGAGCCAATTTCAAGAAATGTACAATTTTTTGAAAGTGCTTTTTTCAGCATAATATCACTAAATAAATACTCCCTCCGATCGGGGAAAAATTTTGACGTTACCCCCATTTTTAAACGCAAAAAATAGCTACCAAAATTAGTGATAATATGCATAATTTGTATACATAAAGTTAAGATCTTTGGCATATAAAAAAATTTATTTAAGTATTCAGATCGTTTAGAAGATCTTAGTGGCGCGCTCCACTGACCATAAATATGGCACAGCATTTCTTCAGCAGGAAAAGGTGCTAAATATTTTTTACCTAAAAAGTTTACATATTCTGCATTATCAAATAAATGTGAGGGATAGCGAAAATGTGAACAATATCGCCATTTATTTCTTGTTTTTTTAAGGCCGATTAAAGAAAAATTAACACTTTTTTTTCTGATGTTTATTTTAAAAAATGCAGAAAAAGGATTAATATTTATAATCTCAAAATCAGAACTAAATAACTCATTCAATAAATGATTTACATTTGGAAGGGCTTCTTCTTCAAAAATCGCTAGCTTTACATTAGAATTCCACTTAATAAAGTTTTTTTCACGAATTGCACCTAAAAGCGTTCCATCTATCAAAAAAAAACTCAGCCTCAACTTATCTAATACTATTTTTATATCTTCTAGGCCTTTCTTTCTATCATTTAATTCGGTATTTGAACAGATTGTCATTTTATTGTTCATACTGTGCTCAAAATATATCTTGTAGTAATTTTAGTTATAATCTTGCAGGAAATAAAAATATTTAATTATTATCGTTATACAATAGTGGCCACACATTTATTTCCGTATACTTATTCCAAATAACACCAACACATCCGTATCAATATCGTCATCTAACTTAAACCAGAACCAGAACCAGAACCAGAACCAGAACCAGAACCAGAACCAGAACCAGAACCAGAACCAGAACCAGTAAATTTATCTCAATAATTAGACTACAAACCTTTTTTAAGAACCTTAACTATATTATTAATTGAGATAAAAAAAATACAACAGCCCTATAGCCATAAGTTGCCCAGCAACCTCAATTACAGTTGCTTAATTTTTAAATATTAATCAAACAATATTCCTTGCAACCATCTCAATTGGCGGACGTGGCACTTCCTTATCATAAGAGCACTTGACATAAATAAATTTAACACTTTTACTACCCTTAGAAGAGGTCAAAACTTTACTAAAGCTATTCAAATTGTCTATTTTTCCTGACAATATGTTAAAGTTTGAACTTTTGATTATATTAATATAATCAACATGGTCTTGATAGGTTTTCTGTCCACCTGTACTTTTATTTGATTCATTGTCAAATAAAATATAGGTTAAATCAATCTCACTTGCATATCGTCCAGCGGTCGTCATCCCTCCCATATGCATAACAAATTCTGCATCACTACCACACACTATGACTTTTCTACCTGATTTAGCAACACCTAAACCAACACTAAGTGCGCCACCCATATTACCTGCCATATAGAAATTATCCGTATCGGGCATAAAGCTATACATCTCTCTAGCCGTATTCCCAGTAGTGCCAATAAACAGAATATCGTCATTTTTAAAACTGTCATTTAATATTTTTAGATATTTGCTTCTGGGTTGGTGTTTAGATAAATCTAATTGGTGTTTTGATTCTAATTCTATTTTTGTAAAAGTATCTTTTTTCAAGACACATATTTGATTAGTGCTATTTGCTTTATTTACTTGAGTAATTGCAAGTTCGATATCATTTTGATCTAAAATTTCGTAATCATAACCATATGCCTCTATTAAATCAGGTAATTTAACTGCCAAATGTTGGTGTTGTATTTCGCTATCACCTTCCTTATACGTTCTCCAGCTTGTAATAATCGGAAAATATATGCCATATGGGACTAATAAGCTAGTAATACAACTTGCCATATTAGTCAATCCAGATGATTGCACTATAGCAATCGGACTTTTACCTGATATCTTAAGACCAGCTGATACAGAACAAACAACAGCCTCACTCGCACAGGGAAAGTACTCAATCAAATCACTATTATTAATTGCTGAATTAATCACATCTTTTGCAAAGCTACACGGAACAACGCATAGATGCGTATAACCTTGTTCAATTAAACTTTTAACAAATTTATCAGTATCTAACATTTAACTTCTATCCTCTTATCAATATTAACAACATCATGATGAATTTCACCAAAATGACAAACCACAGAACCGCTTAACTCCGAACGGGGAGAATACAATACAATATTGTCATCTTTTGCAACGACCGCGCCCTCCAAATAGGTACAAAGTAGCGGCTGATTATTATTTCTTACTATATCTTGATATTTATTTAGTATGCGATGTTTGCTGTTAATAACACGCTGTTTAAATATATTATGTTTATTTATAACACCATAAAGTGAGGCAATGGCGTGATAAGGTCCAGTTGTCATTTTGTTTTTATGGGTTTCTAAATTAAAATAAAAATGGTTGGTATTGTTTAGTTTTAGACTTGATTTATACGCAACAAAACATGCGCCCGTTAAACCGAATAAGCCTTTGCACGAACTGAACGCCATCACATCTGCCAACTCATGACGATCTTCCAATCCGATTGAACCTGTTGCATCAACAAATAGTTTTGCATCACAATCATTAGCTTTATCTCTGACAATATCTAAGTCAATCTTAAATGCAACTGAAGTTTCAGTATAAGCACACAACACCCAATCAAACTTATTTTTAATACTGGCTAATTCGTCATATTGACAAACTGTCACATCACACCCAGCAGATAGTAACTTTTCAAGTCTGTCACTATAGTAACCTGTCGAGATTAACAAAATTTTTCCATCAACAAAGCTATGTGCAGCTAATTCCAATGCAAAAGTGGCTGAACCTTGTGCTATAACCACCTCTTCTTGCCCGCTAAGTTGTTTGATCCAGTCAATTACAGCTGATGACATCTTGGTATATTCATGGTCACCCCTACCAAACAAAGGCTTTAAATGTTTTATATTCTCATACAACACAGTTGCTGGTCCGGGTGTTAACATTAATTTTTGGTTATTTATTTGTGTTATTGATCTAACAACACGATTCCTCATATCTGTACTACTAATACCCTCGGTCCTTGGCAATATTTTTAATCTTAAATTATGTATAAGATTAAAATTATCATCCCCATGAACCAGAAGATCAATATTGTATTTATCAAGTACTAATTCATCTATTAGCCATGGCGTAGGCACTACTTCAGAAACAAACTTAATCGACTCCAATACTTCTTTTCTATACTTAAAGGATAATTCTGGCTGGTAGCCTTTTTTGCTGGTGATTTCATCATCAGTCGTCAGCCCAACTACAACATCTCCATATTTAGCCGCTTTTTTCAATAAACGAATATGGCCATGATGAATGATCGTGGCAGACATATCAACCATTACTCTTCTACTCATTATTAGACAATGACTTAGTGTTAATTAAACTTTCCTGGCTACGAGACTTATCATAAAAATATTTATCATAAAAATTTCCATCACTTTCTTTATTATAGGTAAAATAAAGAACCCTTCTATGTGACGATAAGCTATTATTTTTCTTACTCCTATGAGGGCATTTGTCGCTAAAAATTACAATATCTCCAGGATTTAAATTTATAATATTAAATTGCATCATATTCTCTACTTTGCTAGTCAATCTACCAGAAGAGTCTTGATATGTTCTGTTGAAAAGTTCATCATAACTCAAAAAACAATTTTTATCTTTATTGGCAATTTCTATAGTTCCATTTTCCATATTGCATTCATCAACAGCTATTAATACGTTGTAGAAATCTTCGCAATATTCATACCAGCCTCTCTTTTCATCTCCATGTTCATTCACCCATTTAAAGACACTATCATAGTGGGCAAAAAAACCCTCTCCTTGGGGGGGCTTGACATTGTATTTGTCTTTAAATAAAACCATTTTAATTGAAAATATTTTCTCTAAAATATTCTCTACTTTTTTATTTAACAAAGAAATACTATCGTTATTAACAATTTTTTCAATTCGCCTGGGTCTGTTCTCATTATCAAAATATTGAACTACATCATCATCATTATTATTCTCTAAACAATTTGCAATTTCTAACATTTGATTCTTACTAAAGGCGTTGCTTATCTTGACATACCCATAAGTTTCATATTGTTTTTTTAAATCTGTCAAGTTAAACGCCCCCCCAAAGCCTTGTCAAATGATTCGTCTTTTTTTATTAGAAAAGAATATTTTTTTCTCCACATATCTGGATTCCTATTTTTTACTTTATCTGTAAATGCACGTTGAAAACTCATGACCATATCTTCTAACGTTTTTTTTGAAATATCACTCAAATGAATATCTGATTTTGTTGTATTAATCCTGTTTGCCTTTTCTTTTGTTATTAAATTACTTTCAAGTGCATTGTGATACAGCTCTGACCCTGGAATTGCGGCTGCAATAAATACAGAAATTGAAGTTAAATTAAGCTCATATACAAAATCAAACCCTTTACATATTTCTTCAATTGACTCTCCTGGCAATCCAACAACTAATGTGGCATGAGAAAAAATACCTAACTCATTACACCTCTTTACAAGGCCGGGTATAGTATTCAATTTAACGGGCTTATGTTGTAATTTTTTAAGTGTTTTTACGGACCCACTATCTATAGATAGTGTAATTTGATAAAGACCAGAGTCCTTTAAAATATCAAGAAGGTCGTCAGATAAGGTGTTTATCATCACACCGTTGGGTGTACACCAAATTACATCTATCAAAGCCAGTTTATTAAAAAGATCTATCGACCTTTTCTTATTGAAGAATATATTATCATCTGCAAATTGCACTTCATCAATATTGTACTTTTCTTTGAGAAATTTAATCTCATCAATAACATTTTCAACTGAACGCATTCTATATTTTTTATACATATTTGTACTTGCACAAAAAGAACATCCTACTGGACAACCTCGTGTAGTCATTATTTGCATAACTCTAGAGCCTTGTGGTACTGGTGAAAATGGAATATTAATAGAGAAATATTTTTCCATAGGAAGTAAATGGTAAGCTGGAAAAGGTATTGAATCTAGTTTAGAAATAGTCCCAACCTGATGATTAATAAAAAACTCATTATTGACAGCTCCACACAACCCGTCCATTTTCACATTTAGTTTACCACCAATTAAATCTAATAAAAGCTCATAGAATCTCTCCTCCCCCTCTCCTCTAATAATAAATTCTATTACCCTATTCCCTTTACTATCTTTACATGCATCCCAAATATCCTTAGGGTATATTGTAGGATGCAGTCCACCGACTACAATTAATACATTTGGATTATTCTTTTTAAGTGCGCAGCTTAACTCAATCAGGTTAGGAAGATCAGTTGAAAATAAAACTGACAACCCTATAACATCTGGATTATTTTTTAGAATTATTTTAGCAGCATCTTCAGCTGGAAGTCCATATGTCATCAAACCATCTTTATGATAAATTTCTTTATGATATCCTTCAACTACACAGTCTAACATAGATACATTTATACCTTTCTTTTCAAGAAATGACGCTATATATAAAAGCCCAAGCGGAGGTATGCAACGCTTAGATACATCATTTGGTATAGTAATAGCTGGATTTGATAGCGTAACTTTGATTTTTTCTATGCCTTTTAAGTATGAACATTCAATATACTCTGCTATGGGCAACCTCAAATCAATTCTTGATGTTTCATCTTTATTTGATAAATATTCACTTAGCTCATTATTACCAAGTCTGGTTCCAATTCCCCCTCTAATATCTTGATTCATTCATCACCCATCTAATCTTTATTTCGTTCCGGGAATAAGTTCTAGGATCTCTTTGATAGGCATGCAATTTGGTTCTGCCTCTAAACTCCTGCCATTTTCTAAAACAGAACTAGCAACCCTAAGCATTGCAGGATAAGCAGCTCTCAACATATGGTTAGCAGTAACAACCACATTAACCCCCATATCAATAAACTCCTCTACTGTTACGGCATTAAAACTAGTTGGAACCACGACAACTGGAGTCTCTTTGTCTGTTACTCTAAATTTCTGCATGAATTCCATGATCTCTGCTGGATCTTTATGGCGAGAATGAATCATAATACCATCAGCACCTGCTTTAATATAAGCTTCTGCCCGAATTAATGCATCTTCCATACCTGCCTCTAAAATTAAAGACTCAATGCGTGCAATAATCATAAAATCATCACTAATTTGCGCCGCTTTACCACGAGCAATCTTGTTACAGAAATTTTCAATACTGTCTTGTGTTTGCTTAACATCATTACCAAATAGTGAGTTCTTTTTAAGGCCTGTTTTATCTTCAATAACCACGGCACTAACGCCAGTCCTCTCTAGACTTTTAACAGTGAATTCGAAATGCTCTGTCTTTCCGCCAGTATCAGCATCAAAAATCATTGGCTTGGTGGTTACTTCAAACACATCATTCACTGCATTGATACGTGAAGTTATATCAATTGCTTCAATATCTGGCTTTCCCTTTGCAGTTGAATCTGTCAATGAACTAGACCAAACCCCATCAAAACTAAC
>LWDU01032619.1_pt1 | contig 12418 bp, 14 predicted proteins | sample 727161 | NCBI WGS metagenome assembly LWDU01 (sample SAMN04566230, study PRJNA314399) | hydrothermal vent metagenome | isolation source: deep sea hydrothermal plume seawater | place: Mexico: Gulf of California, Guaymas Basin | collected 2004-07-11 | reverse complement strand
AATTAACTTGCCCCAATTGTAATCACAAGAAAGTAGAAACAATGCCAACTGATTCGTGTCAATGGTCTTATGAATGTGAAGGATGTGAAAAGATCTTGCGCCCAATAAATAATGATTGTTGTGTGTTCTGCTCTTATGGGACATTACCTTGCCCACCCATACAATTAGACCCACCAAAGAACAAAACAACCACAGTATTTTAATCTCAGGAGGCGTCAGGGGAGTATGAGTGATATTGATAAATCAGAAGATTCCAATTTTAAGGCCGCACTATCTTCTTACCAGTTAGGAGGTTCTCGTAGCAAACAGGGTATGTTCATTCTTCTAATTTTTGTTAGTTCGGTTATTTATATATTGATTAAGCAGATGGGATTTTCAAATTTTAAGGATGTGTTTGTAGCAGATTTAATTTTTAAATTAATATTTGTATTCCCAATCTATCTGTTGTATCTACTTTTCAAAAATGACAAGTCGGATGAGGAAGCCTGAAACAAAAAGACATTTAATGGAGCCTAGAATGGGGAACTTATGGTAAGGTAATAACTGATGGCATTTAGAGTAATTGATTCTGAAACGGGTAAAATAATAATGGATGCTGGAGATATTACATCATTGATTACAATGATAGAAGAACTGGGCGACAAATATGAAGTCAAACAGTTAGATATTTCTTAAAGTATCGAATGTAAAATTACTTTCAGGTTCTTCACTGGCCAAGTCCTCCCAATAATCCATTTCATCTTCAGTATTTTCATAATTGTCGTCGTATAGTGGTTGTTGGTCACCTAAGCATCAGACTGGCAACTATTGCTGAATAATTTCGATAACTAAGCATTAACGATAATTCTACCAGTCTGCGAACTGTGATAATTACATTTGTATTCGTATGTTCCTGCTTCCGTGAAAGTAAATGACCAGGTATCTCCACTTCCCATATTTCCTGAATCAAATGATTCTGGACCATCTGTACTGGTTGCAGTATGTGAAATTCCATCATTGTTAGTCCATGTTACAGTATCACCCACACTAATGGTCAATTCTTCAGGGTCAAACTTCATGTTATCTGTGATAGAAATGTCATGGCTTTGATTAGACCCTTCGCAATATTCTTCCCAATAATATTCCCAATTATCATTAGAACTGAATGAGGTATGAATGTAACATTTATTATCATCTGATAAATCATCAGTATTATCAAACATCAAACCCATATTAGTTACACTTGAAACATCCCAATCTGAAATATCCTGATCGAAATTATATGCATAATAAAACATAGCATACATATTAGTTACACTTGAAACATCCCAGTCTGAAATATCTTGATTGAAACTCTCAGCATAAGCAAACATAGACTTCATATTAGTTACACTAGAGACATCCCAACCTGATAGAGGCTGATTGAAACTCTCAGTAGAAGAAAACATAACACCCATAAAAGTTACACTTGAAACATCCCAATCTGAAATATCCTGATTGAAACTGGTAGAAGAAAACATACCACCCATACCAGTTACACTTGACACATCCCAAGCTGAGATATCTTGATTGAAACTCCCTGCATACCCAAACATATAACTCATATCAGTTACACTTGAAACATCCCAACTTGATAGAGACTGATTGAACTCAGTAGTTTTCCAAAACATATCATTCATATACTTTACACTTGAAACATCCCAGTCTGAAATATCACCATTAAATGACGTATCATAAAATAAATATGACATATCAGTAATCAATGATGTGTCCCAGGTGTTAATCTCTCCATAAGTAGAATTTGCGCTGGTAGAATTGGCTATCCACTCATCCACAGCAGTCTCAAGTTCATCTGTTGTTTGTGGTTGGAAATAAAAACATGTTCCATCTTCGTCAGTGGCTTCGGAGTTGTAGTTAAGTGCTGTAGAATCAGTACATCCTAGGATTTCATCTACATCTAATACTCCATCATCATCCAAATCATAGTCGCATGTATTGTCTTCTTCTGTAGCATTTGCATTGAAATTATTAGCATTAGAATCCATACAACCTTCTTCAGCTTCATGAGGATAATTCTTAATGTAATCAAATTCTGACGAAGTTAAGTTTCCATCCACATCTAAATCGGCCATGCTGAACACCTCATTAGCAAATTCTGACGATGCGGCAACCATAGATTCTCCATCATTCACCAAATCCATATTTAGACAATCGACAAATTCACCGTAAGCTACTATAGAATTATTATTTGTATCGCATTCAACAAAGTCGCGATAAAAGGTCCATTGGTTAGTGGGCCTCTCTTCTGTTTTTTCTTCAGTATTATTGATTTCATCAACAATATTGTTTGTATTATCAGATTCGTCTTTAATTTCATCTACCTTCTCGACAGGTTCTAAATCAAGATCTTCAATACATCCTGTAAATGACGTCAAAACCATGAAAAAAGATACAACGATTAAGCTTATAGTCTAGGTTTAATAGTTACTACTGACACAAAAGTATTTATCGACATAAGATATAGCTGATACAAGCTGGGACTGTTATATCATTATGAAAAAGACGACGATTGCAAAAATAATGCACAAGGAAGTTATGACTGTTCGGTCAACAACATCGGCCCAACAATGTGCTGTAAAAATGACCAAAGAGCGCGTCGGATGTCTTATCGTATTGGAGAAAAAAGAACCTGTTGGAATAATTACTGAGAGAGGATTTGCAGATCTTGTTAAGAAAGGAAATTTTGATTGTAAAAAAGTAACTGCTCAAGATTTCATGACAAAGCCAATCATTAGCATTGATATCGATTCAACCTACAAGAAAGCACTGGCATTATTTGAAAAGAAAGATATCAAGCGAATGCCTGTTGTTGATGACGGGGATGTTGTAGGACTTCTTACTTTACGTAATCTTGTTACGCACAGCAAAAAAAGTATGAGGGCCTTAGAGAGAGAAAATAATCTGCTATCTAGTATGGCAAAACAACGTGGTATGACTAGAGAATAAGATTAGTTGTATCTGTAACTATCAACCATATATCCATTTTCATCTTGAAGTATAGCAAAGTCACCACTGTTATTCCAGATTCCCTGGTGCCAACCCCAGAATATAGTTGTTGAATTGTCAGTTCCAGATCCCGTATAAATTCGAATAGTTGTATTTGATTCTATTGTTAAATTAAATTCATAAGCTGTCTGAGCAGCTTCATCTTGTAAGAACCAGCCAACCATAGTAACATTGTAATTTTCATGATTTGTGAGAACTAAATATTCGCCATCAGCTTCTTCACCTTCTGGATTATATTCAATATAATCTATAGTCAAATTGTAAGAAGATTCAGTCCATAGGCCTACTTTATTGTTTGATGCATCATTTTGAGCTGCTTCATATTCAGTATCAAAATCGGTACCTGAAGTATAAGGATACCAGAATGCATAACCGGCCTTGATAATTTCATAATTAACAAAAGTATCATTTACATAAACATGTGCAAGTAATCTTCCATATGAATCTACATCATCATTCTTACTATCATTGACAAGTGTAACTTCTTTTCCTAAAATCATATTTGTTAAGAAATCGGTAGCCTCTTGCGCGTAAGGTCTTCCTGATTCAGGAGTATTGATTCCTAACATTCTAATCTTGTCTCCATTTCCAAGATAAAATGTATCGCCATCAATAACATCTGTTACTGTCATATTGTAATCTTGAGTTAGAGTTGTATTATCAGTAGGTTCTTCGACAACCATAGGTCTAAATGTTATTTCTAACATTTCTATTTCGAAGATAAGATCTTGACCGGCTAAGTCACTAGAACCGAATTCACCATAAGCATCTTTAGCTGGAATTCGTACAGACAATGTCTGACCTTCATACATTCCAACCATTTTGGTATCAAAGCCTGGAATCATCTGGCGAGCTCCATTACAATTTTCAGAAGAAAGTTCTTGCTTATCTTCAACGTTAATTCCCATGAAACCTTTACCATCCATCCAAGTATAGTAATATGGAGGGTAATATTCACTATAGAAATCACCCATGTCTGATAAATTTACATGATAAATATCCAAATTACTTGTAGTAGAATTTACGACTGTAACATTAATTGTTTGATTGGCAAAAGTCAAATTTACAATATCGAAATAATCATCGCGGTTTTTCACTTCCTGATCATTAATAGATATTACTTCCATACCTGTCTCAAGTCCGGCTTGCCCTGAACTTAAATCCGGAGATACAAAGGAAAAAATTACTCCATCATTAGTAGAGTTATAGAAACAGCCAATATTTGATGCAGATAATGGGTCAGTATGTCTATAATCATCAGTAACGCCTGTTCTTCGGTAAGGATAGTTGTCCCATATCTCTTCCATACTAGAATCAAAGAAATTACCGTTTAACGCCAAAATTCCAGCATAGTGGACGCTGACTGAATCTCCAATTTGCGTCATATTTCTAAATGTGCCATTCGTGTTTATGTTCAAACTTACTTGAGAAGTAGCATTTGAATTCTGTGAAGTTGCTTTCAAAACTGTTGAGATTTCGCCCTCTGTAGAATTAAAATACGGAGTAAGACGTACATTTACAATAAATGGTATTACATTTTCACCATCAACCTCTATTTGTCCATAACCTTCTTCAATTATTACACTAACTATTTCATTATCACTTGATTCTACTGAAATATTATAGGTATCCGATTGTGAACCAGTATTCTCTACAACTAAAATAAAATCAGTATCATAACCTCGAGCTACAAAATGATTATTAGTTAATACTCCTAAATTGAATCCATACTCTACAATATCCTCCTCTGGTTCGGGCATCTCTTCATTATCTCCCATGTAAGAATCTTTCATACAACCCGTTGAAACTAATACCGATATAATCATCAAAAAAGCGATCGGCATTGATAGGCTTCGAGAAGAAATCATACTTGTTTCTATAGGACTCAAATTATAAGAGTTTGTAATGCTTAAAATGGCTAAAAACGATACTACTCAAACTTACTCATCCGGCATTTCTAGCAGCACTCGCAGTCCTCTTCTTCAGAAGCTGGATCTAGACTCATTCGGATAATTTTAATGCCACCATGACACACGATAATTGCTATAATCGTTCCAATTATAACATCGGGCCAAAAAGATCCGGTATACATTACCAATAGACCGGCAAGTATAATTCCAGCTGAAGCAAATGCGTCATTTCTGCAACAGATAAAAGCGCTCATGAAGTTTATGTCTTTGTGTTGGTGCTTGTACATCATGAATGCAACACTTGCGTTGCCAGCCAATGACATCACTCCAATAATAGAAATGATTCCTCCCGTCAAATCGGATTCCTCAATTAAACCAAGATATACATGATAGAATGCCCATAAACCAAATACAGTCATTATTATTCCTTTGAATAATGCCAATCTATTCTTGACGGCTGTGGTCGATGATAATACGAGGATACTTGATCCAAGGATAAATACATCTCCTGAATTGTTAGCAGCATCGCCTAACAATGAAGCTGATTTCATCATTAAACCATACCATAAATCTACTGACATCATGACCAAATTTATAATGAAGGCGATGACTAATGCCCTTCTTCCAAGTGCGTCAGCGTGTGTACTCATCCAGTCAATACCGTCTGCACTGCGCTATAAAGACCATTGTCAGTTCCACTGAAATAAAACTTAAAATTCATAGGTGTAGCCATAATAAATGGCCACAATCAAAAGAATAATTGCAAGTAATAATAATTTTTTTGGTACCAATGCTAAAATTACGTCAGCCGCAATACTGAAGGGTTTCAATAATAATCCTAGAATCATAAGTTGGCAATCTCTCCTATGTATTTAGGCATACTCTTAGTAATCGAAAGGATGTGTTTTATTTATAAAAACACCTCTTTAGTCTTAATTATGCTCAACCGCAATGTAGTTCAGAATTGGTGGGATCTTTCGCGGGGTGGCAATATTATTTTTGGAATTACAACTGTTACACTTGGAGCTTTTATGATGGGAGTAACTTACCAAGAAAGTATCGTAACTTTAGCATTGCACTCTTTCTGCATTGCTGCTTTTATTGCTAGTTGGTTTTCAATCAACGATTTATTGGATATTGAGGTTGATCGAATTAACCATCCTGATAGGCCCTTACCCTCTGAAAATATCTCTAAAGAATCTGCAAGAAAATATGGACATCGAATGATGATTCTCTCTGGGGTTGGACTTGTTGCTATTATTTTAAATGATGAAAAAGGAATCGAAGGATTGGCCTGGGTTGACTCCGTAATTGTTTGGTTAATGGCATTATTGCTAATGATAATATATGAATTGGACGGAAAACCGTTCAATCCCTCTTTAAAGAAAAGAATGTTTTGGGGAAATTTGACAATTGCAGGAACAATTTCAATCACCATCTTGTTTGGAGCTGCTGCAATTAATCATGCAACAAATCCTCTTCTTTGGCTGGTTGCAGCTAGTGCAATGGCCCTGACCACTGCAAGAGAAATTTGCATGGATTCTAATGACCGATTTGGAGATTATGATAGAACTACCTTGCCTAGAGTTATAGGCCTACAAAAAACACGTAAAACGGTATGGATTTTGGCTGTCGCTGCTGCACTCTTAATGTTGCTACCATTTGCTTTCAAACTTCTTCCTTCAAATATGATTCTTTTGATACTTCCGGCAATTGTCTGTATTATCTCAAGTAAACCATTTCTTACCCGAGGAAGTGATGCTGAAGCTGCTGAAGTTCTAAGAGCTGGAATGGTCTTTGGTTTAGTCGGTTTAGCACTCTGTGGCATGATTATAAACCGCTAATTCTAACCTAATAAGTGAACTACCTAGTCGAACATCCTAAAGTTGGGACTATTCGTTATGACCGGAGCGATAAAGCAAAAAGAATTATTATTTCAGTAAAACCCGATTTTGTTAGAGTTGTAATTCCAAAGCGACAATCATTCAAAAATGCTCAGAAGTTTGTTGAATCCAAATTATCTTGGATTAAAACAAATAAACAAAGTATGGATTTACAGCTTAAAAAAAGAGACGAACTACCACAAATTGATAGGAAAGTTGCCCGTAAAGTTTTATGTCGGAGAATCGGTGAATTAGCTCAACTACACAACTTTACATACAACCGAATTTCTATTAGAAAACAAAAGACTAGATGGGGTAGTTGCTCTTCTAAAGACAATATAAACTTGAATATGAATTTACTACATTTGCCTTCGGAACTAATGGATTATATTTTACTTCATGAATTAGTACATACTAGAATCAAAAATCATAGCACCGATTTCTGGGATGAATTGGATACTGTTGTTCCTAATGCAAGAAATATTGATCAAAAACTAAAAGATTATCAATATTGTTTAATTTAGATTCAAAACACCTTGGCGGCAATCAAACAAACTGCCACTCCGGCTAAGAGTAATGGATATCTGATTACTACAAGTAAATCGCGTATTACACTTCCCTCATCACATTGACCCTCGTCTGCACCTACTATCTGGCCAATTTGGCCTGTAATACTTTCGCAGTCTTCTTCGAGTCTTTCATCAATATAGTCTATTGCAAAAGTTGCTACAAAGAAACTTAGTATCAGAGAGGCACCTATCAGAAACCCGAAAGTTCCTGCTAACATATTCATAATGGACTTGTTGTCGTCGGACATCTATATTATTCTTCGTTAGAATCGTCTTCGTCGTCAGATTCGTCTTCATCGTTTTCATCCCACTCATCATCTTCATCGGATTCATCTTCTTCTTCGTTAGCCTCATCCTCTTCATCATCACGTTCTTTGTCACAATCACCTTCTCTTTCTTCAAACTCAGCAATCATTTCTTCTAATTCTGCACAAGCTTCTTCGTCACCTTCTTCTTCACAAGCATACTCAAGTTCTTCTAATATTTCACGAACGAAAGCATCACGGTGTGGGCCTCTTTCTTTACGGTCATCATCTCTATCGTAGCCCTCTTTTCTATCTTTACCGTCATTAAAGATTTTCTTCCATTCTTCCATAGTTAGACAAGAATCTTCATTCCAATCTCTCTCTCCATCATTATGCCAATCTTTGTTCCAGCCCTCTTTCCGGTCATTCAACATCTCAGCAATCATTTCACGAAGCTCGACACAAGCATCTTCGTCGCCATTTTCACAAGCTTCTGCTAATTCTTGTATTACTGCGCGAATTTCGTCCCAGTTTTCATCATAGCGGTCAGTTACATGATTATGATCATCTGCTTCATCATCATCGTGTGAGTGGTCATCCGCTTCGTCATCAGCGTGGTTGTGTTCGCCATCATCTTTTTCTTCGTCAGAATCATCATTACCACCTCGAGCACCGTCATCTTCTTCGTCACGCTCTTCTTCATCGCGATCTTCTGCCAATTCTTCACGGATTTCTAATAATTCATCACAAGATTCTTCATCGCCTTCCTTACAAGCTTCTGCAAGAATTTCTAATTCTTCAAACCATTCATCATCCCAATCTTTCTCTTCTCGATCCCATTCTTTATCTCGGCCAAAAAAGTTTTTGTGGGATTTTCTCTCATCTCCTATCTTTTTCTCAATATCTGCAATGGTGTAACATGGTTCGTCTTTATCTTCATCTGATTCAAATTTTAATGTCCATTCATCTACAGTTAAACAACCGTCATATTTAGAAGATGAAACTGTTTTTTTGTCTGCCCAATCTTCTCTATCATAATACTCTTCCTTCTTGTCATCTGTTTTTTGATTGTCTTTGCTATCGCCACGTGCTCTATCATTTTCTTCAGACTCTTTACGTTCGTCATCTAATTCTTTTTCTAATGAAGAAACCCGATTTCTGAGTTCTTTCCACTCTTCAAATGTAAAACAAGGAACGTCACTATCTTTTGTTGCTAAAAGTTCTCTGTCAGCAAGATCGCTTTCATCTAATTTACTATCATCAATAATTTCACTTACTTTAGTTGGCTCATCATTTGCCAGCATATCTTCAAAATTATCTCTGACATCTTCAATAAATATTTGTCCACTATCAGTTGCTGCAATCGGTGCCGCAGTCAACATCATGATTGCGATAACTAAGGCTTTACCTTCTAACATATTTTACTAAAAGTTGTTTAAGTATATAAAAGAATGCCAAAGAAACTTTTTGTTTTGTACTTGAAAGAACCATCTCTTGAATTCTGAACCCAATCTTTGATAAGGCCCTACTCTGAATATATGATATGGGTACCATTACTACCAAAGGATTAACTAAAAAATTTGGTAAATTAACTGCTGTTGATGATTTAGATTTAGATATCAAAGAAGGTGAAATATTTGGTTTATTAGGTCCAAATGGTGCAGGGAAAACAACAACTATTTCGATGTTAGCAACATTACTTGCCCCTACTGCAGGGACGGCCACTGTAGCCAATCAAGATATTTTACAAAATCCATCTAAAGTAAGAGAACATATTGGAATTGTATTCCAGGATCCCTCTAGTGATGATATTCTAACTGGTAGAGAAAATTTGTACTTGCATGGTTTGATGTATGGAGTTCCACGCTCCATTATTCCTGAACGAATTGATGCTGCTTTTGACTTAGTACAACTTACTGGAAGAGAAGATGATCTTGTCAAAACGTATTCTGGTGGAATGAGACGTAGGCTAGAATTGGCCCGCGGCCTTCTACATCATCCTGAAATATTATTCTTAGATGAGCCTACATTAGGCTTGGATCCTCAAACTCGTAAGCGTATTTGGGAACATATTGAAAAGATTGTTAAAGATCGTAAAGTAACTATTATCCTAACTACTCACTATATGGAAGAAGCTGATCGTCTGTGTGATAGATTAGCCATTATTGATCATGGTAAAATTGTAGCATTGGATACTCCAAATGCACTCAAAGCTCAGGTAGGCGGAGATACCGTCCAAATGGAAGTTTCAGACCCTGAACGTGCAGCAAAAGAACTTGATAAACTAGAATGTGTTAGTCGTTGTGAAATTCGAGAAAATAGATTAGATGTTGCAGTTAAAGATGTAGCTCAGAACTTGCCTAAAGTTTTTGCTGCAGCTGGTGAAATAGCTAATTTTAGTGTCAGGAATACAACTCTAGATGATGTATTCATGCATTATACGGGATATGATATCAGAGATGAAGGTGCTGAAGGTACAGCCAAACATATGCAAAGAGTTATGGGGATAAAACGATGAATCAATTGAATGGTTTGTATGCAATTTGGCTACGAGAAGTAAAAGTCTACTTTAGAGAATATTCTAGATTAATTGGTTCGATACTTACACCATTGCTATGGTTATTAGTCTTAGGCAAAGGAATTGGAGCTTCAATTGATGAAAATGAAGGTTTTGCAGGAGTGCCATATGAAGTATTTATTTTCCCAGGGATATTGACTATGACTGTACTTTTCCAATCTGTGTTTTATGGATTGTACATTGTTTGGGATAGAAAAATTGATTTTCTAAAAGAAGTTCTAGCAGCCCCTCTTAATCGTTCAACTGTTTTTCTTGGAAAATGTTTGGGAGGAGTCACCGATTCAATGATTCAAGTAACAATCATTATTGTATTGGGTTTCTTTATTTTCCCTAATCTTGAATATACTTTACAGAGCCTTATGCTCGTTTATCTTTACTTGTTTTTATTAGCCGTAATTATGACTTCTTTAGGACTCATAATTGGATCGAGAATGGATTCTCCAGAGGGATTCTCTCTGATAACTAGCTTAGTTGTATTCCCTATGTATTTCCTAAGTGGAGCACTATTCCTAAAGAAAAGTTTGATTGATGAAGCTCCAATAATTTATTGGTTAACAGCCATAAATCCGGCAAGTTATGCAGTTGATGCAATTAGGTATACTCTGATTCCCGAAGAAATTTTTCTTGAATTTGGATTAGGACGAGATTTAACTGTTTTAATTGGTTTTTGTATTTTCCTACTTGCTTTAGGAACCTATTGTTTCAAAACTATGAAACTCTAAGTTTAATTAAGCCTAATTCATTACGTCGTAACTATGACTAAAACGGCACTCGTAACTGGAGCATCTTCGGGAATTGGAAGAGGAATTGCAATAAAATTAGGACAAGAAGGATGGGAAGTGACCTTAGTTTCTCGTCGAAAAGAAAATTTAGAGACTGTTGCAAAGGAAGTCGAAAAGGCCGGGGGGACATCCCATATTTTTGCTACAGATTTAACAAAAGAAGGAAATCCAGATCGTGCAGTTAAATTTGGTATAGAGAAAATGGGCCAGATTGGCACGTTGGTCAATAATGCTGGAATGGGTCGTTTTGAAATGGTTCCAGATATCAAAGATGAATCTTTTCAAGAACAATTTCAACTCAATGTTTGGACTTGTATGGCAATGGTTCGATCTGCCGTACCATACTTCAAGAAAAATGGAGGCGGACAAATCATCAATATTGGTTCCATTGTAGGTTACCTTGGAATATCAAAAGGTTCGATTTATTCAAGCACTAAATGGGCTCTAAGAGGCCTTAATGAGAGTTGGAGAGAAGAGTTGTATCCTGATAATATCAAAGTCTGTTATGTTGGGCCTGGTTTTGTCTTAACTGAATTCAATGGAAGAAAAGAGGGTGGCACTCCTGAAGAACAAGAGTGGGCGATGGTCCCAGGAGATGTAGCTCATGCCGTTTATTGTGTAGCTACGCAAGGTCCTAATAGCGATATCAAAGAGATATCAATCCAAGTTTTAGATCGTAGTTAATTATTACGTAAACGCGATTAATTTGTTTAAATACTAATCGTCGGAGGTTGGGCTGGTATTAAATTCGTAAATCGATTATTCTTCTTCATCTTCTAAGTGAAGATATCCTGATGTGAAAAGTCCACCCATAATTACTGTAATTACAACTAGCATTTGAATTTCCATAAAGCCATAACCTGCGTCAGTTCCTGCAGGATATAACACAAGCATACTAGACCAAAATCCTCCACTAATTGTCATTGCCATTATTGAACGCGCTCTTCCGGTTAACATTAATCCAGAGACTAGAGCTACAATAGAGATAGGAAGTTGACTAAGCCCCCATGCTTTTTCATAGAAAACATCATTGGCAGTATAATCTTCTCCCCATCCCATTTCAGCAGAATCTTCAGCTGTAGCAAAATTTACTACACCAGTAATAACTCCGAGAGCTCCTATTACGATCAACCACCATTTAGGTTTCATGTATTGCTTGATTGCGTCCATATTACATCATCCTCACAGCAACAAGAATTACAACCATGACAGTCATAATTCCAGGGTACATCCTAGTCAAGAAATCTGGGAAATCGCCTCCATCTTCGCCCATAATAGTCATTCCGTCTTCAATACCTTCATCTCTAAGTCTCATATATCCGACTGAAACGCAAATCCAAACTATTGAAGAGATTATTACATTCTGCACTAATTGTGCGTTTACATCATCTGGTGCATTCCATCTT
>LWDU01000369.1_pt2 | contig 12418 bp, 11 predicted proteins | sample 727161 | NCBI WGS metagenome assembly LWDU01 (sample SAMN04566230, study PRJNA314399) | hydrothermal vent metagenome | isolation source: deep sea hydrothermal plume seawater | place: Mexico: Gulf of California, Guaymas Basin | collected 2004-07-11 | reverse complement strand
ATTCCATCAGGACCACTAACCTCGCCAGTAGTAAAACTCAGCTTGCCGGTCATGGTGTCGCCAGTCTTGTCTACCTTGTCTATCGTAGCAAGGTCTACATACTTCTTGTTGGCAGCATCTTTAGTGCCTGTTGGGTCATTCAACTGGGTGATCTTATGATTACCCATATCAATCACGGCATGTGATGTCATACCGTATTCAGCATCAATCAAGGCGCTAGCATAGATTCTCTTACAGTGCAGGTGACCATCGTAACCCAGGGTCAAGTTTGCATTTCCCTCACCACCTCTCATATACAAGTTGGCACTCTGGATGTTGAGGTTGCCAGTCATGTCGTCGCCAGTCTTGTCTACCTTGTCATCAGTGTTTACTCCTGCAATAGCAGTATCAACGTAATTCTTGTTGACGGCATCATTGAGATTCTCAGGGTCATCTGCTAACCCCTTGATGTGGTTTTCTGCCATGAAAAGGGGCAGTCATCTTGTGATCTGTACCACCACGGAGCGGGAGGTAGGTAGCTTCTATGGTTGCTATATCTTCCAGCAATCCGCTGATGTCACCGGGGGTCCCGTCTTGACCCGGCTCGCCTTGTTCACCTTTCTCGCCTTGTTCACCGGGATCACCTTGCCCACCCCACTCACCTTGTTCACCCTGAGGGCCTTGCTCGCCTTGTTCAGCTTTCTTTTCTATTTCGTCAGACAAATACCAATTTACAGAATATTGGTTTGGCAGATCATTCATCGGGTGAACGCTTTTATGATATCGTCCGGTGTTCCGGTCACGACCCTCATCAGGCACGGTCATAACCGTCATCGTGGTGACGTCTTTTGGGGTCCCCGTCTCACCTTGTTCACCTTGCTCACCTTGTGGGCCTTCTGGACCCTGGACAATCGAGTCTTCACCAGTGTCACCTTTGTCACCAGTGTCACCTTTGTCACCCTGTGGTCCTTCTGGACCTTGGACGACTGAGTCTTCACCAGTGTCACCAGTATCGCCTTTGTCGCCAGTGTCACCTTTGTCGCCAGTGTCACCTTTGTCACCAGTATCTCCTTTGTCACCTGTATCGCCTTTGTCACCTTGTGGGCCTGGGACTACTGAGTCTTTGCCAGGAGGTCCCTGAGGACCAGGTGTTATAGGTGTTGTAGTCGAGATATCAGTAGTTTGGATCCACTGTCCATCTCCAGCTCCAGCTCTGAGTGGATCATCTTGTGTGGTCATCCACACAAACTGACGACCAGAGGAAGTATTAAACCATGTAGGATTCTCAACCGGTCTTTCAGGCTCAGTATCACTATAATACACACCAACTTTCTTCTGAATACTATCATACAGCGTCCAATTCACGTCTGCCTGGGTGGTGAGAGGGTGAAGAGAAGTTTCGGATCGGCTGGGAAGAGGGACGGTCATGACATCCGTTGTGTTTACTGTACCTAGAGAAACATCGACTACTGTTTCCTCTATGCCATCGTCTTTTTTCAGGAAAAGCTTACCGTCAAATGTGTTTATAGCTAGCTCACCTAGCTCTAAATTTTCTGTTGTGGGTACGTTATCTGGAACGGCTGAACGCCTGATTCGAATATCAGTTTTACGTGCCATGAATGGCTTCTCCTATATAGGTATATGTTAAGTAGTTATATAACTACGTACTTCTATTTATTATGGTTTAATACTCTCCACCATCAATCTCAATCTTTGGTGTTATGTCGTATTTTCCTGTCGCTCCATTATAGATCATCATAGCGCCATCTGTCACGTCGACATCATTAACATTGTTCAAATCACCTAAGCTGATATCACCTTTATTTAGTGTTACAGTTGATGCCTTGATTCTATTTTTCTGATTGACTGCAGCTTTTATGGCCATTATATTTTCGTCACTCCTGGTGTTATCGTTATCTGACCTTCCAAAACTCGTGTTTTTATTCCTGAGTCAGATGTAATTTCTACATCATAAACGAACCGCCCAGCCTTAAAGTCTTCAGTTTCCATAGCTGATAGACTTATTCTAATCTGTCCTTTGTCAGCGCTTATCACCCTCGAATGAAAATCAACTGCCGTTTTAGAAGTATACGAACGACGCACTTGTCCGGCAACAGTATATCCAGTTAAGTCCAGAGGATTATTCTCTGAGTCAGTGACATCAATGTCGGCCACAAAGTCCGTGCCTTGATCGATGAAGAGATTGCTGTAAATTGCCATTTAATATTTCCTTTCTTATACCTTATTTATACATATAAATGTTTTGGTTATTTTACCCACCCTTTAGAAGCTGATATACCTTTTTCACTAAAAAGTTTTTACGGTAGTACTGTGAATCATCTCCAGGAATCTGATTGCTTGTAGAATCTACTTGAGCATCACTTCCAGGACCAAACCCTGCAGTAAACGCTTTGTTAAAAATTGGTATCACATGCAGTAGTGGTGTACCAGCTTTGATAGTAATGTTGCACTTCCGTTTGGCTGAAAATATAAAGTTACATGTACTAAAGTTTTCATAGTCTACTACACCAGGCCAGACATGCAGGTCATCTAAATAGGTTGCATGGTATGCTGGAGGAAGTAGCATCGCACTAATATTATTATTAGCAAAAATATTCCAAGGCATTCCTATTTTCACTGCCTCTAATGGTACATCATCTTCAGGCGTAAAAAACCCTTCAACAATCTCTTTTTCCATTTTTACTGGTGCTTGAAAGCCACGATCTCCTCTGTTAGCAAATCCGATCATGGATGATACACCAGCTTTGTTAGCTATAATACGAATATCAGTATGTGCTGGAATAATATATCCTAGTTTTGAGTAATCATACATTCCCGGACAGTGCATAAATTTAGATGCACCATGTTTGTCAAACTGGAATTGTTTACAAACTAGTGGCACCTTTGAAGCTTCTTGTATCGGAAGAGCTTGATAAACTGATCTAGATATATCAACAAATTCTATATCAGCAGAAGACTTCTTAGTCCAAGGTAATCTCATCTCTTTTCTCGTAGCTCGTCAGTATACACACGTACGCGAGACTGTTGTTGTTTATGAATAGTCTCCATCATTATCCGTTCTTCTTCGGTCTCAAGAGTGATTATAGGTTCCTTAGGTATAGCAGCTCGTTCGATTGGTATAGCTACTACAAGAGGAGTTCCTGCATATACGAAATCATCAAAGTTCTCTTGATGCCAAATAGCAGGAAAGTTAACTGTTTTCCAGTACGTGTCAGTGTCAACTAGACCACCTAAACATGTAAATCTAGTTTCATTAAAATCATTGATCAATGGTAAGAATAAAGTTGACCATCCTGGACGAGTACGAACAACCCACTGATTAATAAATTTGATTGGTTTCGCTGGGTAACCAGGAGCGTTTCTGCCACCTATTTGTTCTAGACTATGGAATTCTGCGACTTTCATATTCCGAGGATTTGAAATTTCTATTTCACTACAATCACCATTTGTAATAACACCCAAATCACCAGCAAGTGGTATTACATATCCTATTGACATAACATCTAGTACTGGCATGCAACGTTTGATCGTCCAACCCGGCTGGTTTCCGGGCCCACCACTCGTTATTTTTCCTTCTTCATCATATTCGCGTGGAATAGTAGGTTTGATCCCTTTGAACCAATGTGGGATACACTTATTAGCCGCGGTCGGTTCAGGGATAACTCCTACTGAATCTGGGTGGCAATAAAACTTTATTATAGGTTCTTTCTTTTTCAAAAAATTAAACATTTTTTCTCTCACTTTTAATTGTTATTTATGTGGAACGTGGCCCGTCAATCCAAGCTACAAGCGTTCTCCTTTCGCCTGATGTTACTGGTAGACATCTATGTGGCATCCATGACGCGAAACAAACTAGTTCACCCTTTTTAGGTTTGATTTTTTGTGTCATGTTCAAATTCCCGCCAGTGCACACTTCAAGCTCACCACCTTCATAATCATCTGGATCGTCGAGCATCAATACCGACGATATCTTCCGTTGATTGTCTTGCCATTCCATTGCCATGTCTATGTGCCAATCATAATGCTGGTCTTCTTTATACTCTGTGTACTGAAACGCTTGAAAACCTACTATATCATACAAGAAGTGATCATAGTTAACCTTTGGAATTATCTGTCCATACCGTTGATATAACCAGTCTGTCTCTTGCGAATGTTCAATAAAAACAACATCTGAATCACGAATTTTTTTATCCGCTTTATTATTTTCAGATCCTGTTTTGCCGGGTTGTTTTGGATTAAGTTCACTCATGAAATGTATCTGGTCAATTTCATCGTCTGTAAATCCATTTGTCCAAATACAGAATTTTTCTAGTGGTGCATGATATCGCGGTAGTGTAAAAGCCATAATATATTATATTTCCTTTTTATTTTATTTATATAGGTATATATATTACGGTTTTATTTATTTTTTATTATGACGTATGAATTCTGGCCTTGTAAGGATGTTTTGATAGTGATAGGATAGTTTGGATCTTGTGCATATCTATCAACCAATTGTGCTGGTGTATACGGAGCAACAGTGCCTGGAGAGTTCGAACCAGGTAAAACGATATTTCCAACAACGGCAGCTTCTCCAGGTATTACCGGATAATAAGGATTATAGTTGGCGTTTGCACCCGTAGTAGGGTTGTAGTTTGGATTACCAGGCGTAGTTGGATTCAAGTACGTGTATCCTGGCTGGGGTACCTCCTGATTATACGCCGGTTGGTAAGGATTATAGTTTTCATTTCCTGGTATGTCAGGATTGTAGTAAGCAGGAACATAATTGCCTGGAATGACAGGATTATAGTTAGCAGTACCTGGTATGATAGGATTGTAGGTAGCAGCAACATAATTGCCTGCAACAAAAGGATTATAGTTAGCAGTACCCGGCGTGATAGGATTGTAGTTTGCAGGACCAGTTGTAGGTGGATTAGTATTGCCGGCCGATGCCGGGGCGTATGGATTATAGGTGCCAGTCGCATTGCCTGGATATATCCCTGCGTTCGCAGGGTTAAAGGTCACCGGCGCGGTGTTGCTTATGATAACGCCAGGAGATCCAACGTATGAACCACTAGGATAATATCCCGCTGCTACAAACCAGCCTGGATTATAGATTTCTGTTGAAGGTTGAGCTGGAACATATGGGTTAGTGTTACCTGGCACTGTATTATAGCCTGAAATAGTGCCAGGAACATCTGGATTAGTGGAGAGGTAATTGCCACCGGTACCTGGATTAGTATATGCATTGGCTATTAAATTGCCACCAGTTGATGGATTAGTGCCGGCGTAAGTGCCAGGCGTAGATGCATTAACATATTGAACCGTTTTTACATTCCCAGGAGTAATAGGATTATAGAGGCCAGTGGGAGTGCTCGGAACCGCCGGAACATATTCTGTATTAGAATATGGAGGAACCACTACGGTGTTACCTGGCACCACATTAGTACCTGTAGGATTGCCAGGAATAACAGGATTAGTACTATGGTACGTCGACGGAATCGCTGCACGACCGGTGCCGCCTCTTCCTTCTACGTAAGTAACTTCTCTACCATGTGGGATTGTATGTGTACCAGAAACATTGTAAATAGTTTCTCCAGCAGCATCTACTCTCCAATGTTTCTGTAATCGGAACTTTGACTTCTTTGACATTATCTACTGTCCTTAGTTGCCAACGTTACATGGTAACTAGCGCCTCCATCATATGTAAAGATCGACCAGATATCAACAGCATTGGCTGATGTTGTTTCTGGTGGGGGTGAACCTCCATCAAATTTAACTGAACTAGGCCAAGACAGTGTCCTTCCTCCTGACGCATCTTGTTTAACAATAAGTGTATAATAGCGAGGAATATTATTAGCAGGCGGATTCGTAAAAGCAACTGATACATTACCAGTTAATATTGTTAAGAAAGTTGGATCACTATTTACTGATAAATTACAAGATAATGAACCTGAACTATTACCAAGGTTTACAACAGGTTCGAAAGTATTTTCCCATTTTGCAACACCGGAAGATTCATATACTAGCCGTTGGCCAGCAGAGCCTCCTGATGGTACGTGCTTATTACCTGAGCTTGTAGGGTGAGTGTAGACCGTATCCGGCCAGCTTCTATCATAAGCTTGTTTCACTGCCGCACTAGAAGCAGATTGCGAACTAGAAGTAGAGTTCACTGAGTTGCTTATTGCTCTATTTACTTGAGCGCTAGTTTCTATAGTATCTAACTTAGTACCATCTGCAGCAATATCTCTACCATCGACAGTTCCAGTAGAAGTAATATTCTGATTGAATTCCCAGGAATCATTATTATTGTTCCAAGTTATTGTTTTATTGCTAGCACCAAGGAGTGTAATACCACCACCATGCGCTGTGGAATCTGAAGGAGAATCAACATTACCGAGCGTGATATTTTTATCTGCCACGATCCATGTTTCTGTGTTCATAGAAACCGTGGTTCCCTTAACCGTTAGATCGCCATTAATCGTAAGATCTTTACCCATCGTAAAGCTAGCATTACTTGTACCAATATTGTTACTAGCTGAACTAAGCTGCCCCAACCTGGTCTTAAGGTTAGTAGTATTAACATCTACATCGGTATTAACAGTTGCAGCCGGAAGAGTCACAGTAGATGTAACGTAGTCAGTAATATGACCACGGCTGTTATATGTCAGTGATTTAACTACACTAAATGTTGATGCATGAGATGGCGCTTGATTGCTGTTTGAACTAGAAGTAGTCGTATCATCATGATTGATCATCATAGTGTTCGTAGTACCAGACCACGACGTTGACAGATCAGTTCCACCTGCCCAATCAATAGTTTCTCCAGAGCTAACTGCTTGGTTACCAGAGTTACTATCACCCTGAATTGTCCATGATGTATAGTTATCATATGGATGTGTGTGTTCAAGCGCAAATCGACCATCTAAGTCAACCGTGACCGATGATGTATTATCGCCAGACCTGGACAAAGATAATATACCCGTATTAGTAGCAAATGATGCACTAGACACATAAGTATTAGCTTTAGAGGCATTGATACGATCATCAATAGCAGCCGAGGTCATTAGTGAAGTATTATTATCAGTAAATGCTTCTGAGCTTAACTGAATCATATTTCCAGCTAGGTGAACGAAGTCAATTGATCCGTCCGTGTAATGCTGAGAGTCTATTGTATCAGCAGGCAGCCCAGGTTTGTTGTTGAATGTTTTTACTCCAGCAAAACTCTGTGATCCTGTAGTAACAACACCAGAAGCACTCAGGCTGGCTGAAGGAATTGCTGAATTCGACCCTGTAGAAGAATTAACAATCGGCCCACCAGTCGTCCCAGCAGACCAGCTTAAATTTGTGGATTGATGTGGTGCATCATTGGTTATTGTTACAGTATCTGTTACACTCATTGTGGTGGTTATTGCAGTACCACCTTCAATGGTTAAAATATTATTTTCAACAATTGTTTGATCAGAGCCACTATCTCCAGAGACCTTAAACCCTGCTCCCATATCTACTGTATCAACTACAGTTTCTTCACCAGAAATTATTCCAGTAATATGACCCATGCTGTCAAGTGTAATATCTTGTATATATTTTCTAGCAGTGTTATGCACTGATCCTTGTGTGGTCGTATTTGCGTGTGCAATATTTACCGTCATATATGATGTTGGATTATCATAGGTCAATGTAACATCCACACCAGTCCCGCTAACAAAGTCTAATGTATCACCCAAAACAAGATGTGAATCTATGGTATTCGGTACCTCGACACCGTCATCAAGAACCTTAATCCAGGCCTTGAGGTCTGATGGAATATATCTAGTATCAAAATCATCACTAGTGATAGCTGTAATATGACCTTGAGCATTAACAGAGATAGACTTAATATATTTACCATCTTGTGTTCCAGGCGTACCATGATTAGCGTCGCCTAACCAATGCTCGTCATGATCAACTATTAAATTATTACTACTAGTTCGAATTGAGATCGCATTAGTACCAACCACTGTTAACGAATCATCATTATTATTAGCTACAATACTGTTTTGACCATCTACTACAATTGTCTTAAATATGTTCTGATCAGATCCCTTATCATCATTATTATATGTAACATTAATGTCTGTACCAGATTCAGCTACAGTCAGTGAAGTTCCATCCCCATCGAGGAATAGTAATTGTTTATCTTGGCCAAACTCGATTCCATTAACGGTCGGTGCACCTAAACTAGCGACTGACAGTATTAATGAACCATCCGCTTCCCATCTATCGAGTCCATAGTTATATACAATAGAGTGTGCTCCGGTGACGTTTGAAGCTACACCACCTGGGCTTGTGAGTGGTCCAACTTCAAGACCAAACCCACCAGCGACTGGTTCTGATACTAGGTTATTACCAGCAAGAATAAGTGTGTCTTCAACTGTCAATGTTTCTGTATTTAATTCGACAGAATCACCTAATACGTGCAAGTTACCACCGACGTATAAATCTTCATTAATACCAACTCCACCGTTTACTATCAGCGCACCGGTTGCTTGTGATGTAGAATTCTCATCTGAAAGAATACCCAACCTTTGAATAGCTACGATATCAGGGAGACCAATAGCAAGCGTTGCTCCTTCACCTTGCATCCCTGATAATGAAATTTGACCCGTTGTTCCTGTTATTGCAGCAACATAATTGCCTGTAGTATGAGTTGTTAGTTCTACACTGTTAGCATCTAATGTGGTATCGAAGGTAGCATCACCTAAATTGGTTATTGTAACGTTGCCTGAGATAGGTCCTGTGCCTAAAGTAATGGTTGGATCATCTACATTAAAATCGAAGTTTTGATTCACTGCGTCCCAAGTTACATTAATACCTGATTCAGTATTATTAGCGATGAGTTCATTTGCATTATAGAATGTTAATATATCGGCAGTGCTTGAATTATTAGAATTATCTAAGCCAACTGTTTGCCAGCCACGTGCTGGATTACTTTCTGCGTGATTCTCATTCCATACTAGAGATGCACTAGATTTGTCTGGAATAACTGATACATGACTTCGATCAATTAAGAGTCCCATAGGAGTCTCAACATCGCCATTCAGTGTTAAGAACTCATAATCGAGCCTAGCATCTGTTGCAGAATTTTCCGGTAGTCTAAGAGCGTTTTCACCCAATGCAGACAGATCAACAGTGGTTCCACCTTCAAACACGAAGGAGTCATTACCACTGTTTTCTTTATACGTTATATTACCCTTTAATGATAAAGGAGATGTGATTGATTGCAAACCTACAGAATTAAGATGGACCTTTTCAGCCTCCAGTTCTCTAAGTGCTGCACTAATATTAGTTGAAGATAAATCGGTAAAAACCATATCGCCGATATCACCTTCATGTTCATTGATTGCTGCAGTAATATCTACCGCACTTGTGTCAAGAACCATACTACCAATATCACCTTCATGCTCATTGATTGCTGCAGTAATATCTACCGCACTTGTGTCAAGAGCCATACTACCGATATCACCTTCGTGTTCAGCAATGGCGGTTTCTACAGTTGAAGCTGTTGTTCCCATGGCCGCAGAAGTAATTGTACCCAGCTCAGCGTCATGTTCATTAAGTGCTTCAGTGTGAGTCTGGCTGGATGTTGTTAGTGGTGCATTACCAATTTCTGTATCAATTGCTCTAATTGCCATTGACAGATCTGTAGAATTTGCTTCATCAGCAGGACCAGAAGTATAGTATGTATTATCACCAACCTCAGTTTGTAGCTCGTTTAACGCATCGACTAAATTGGTATCATTTATGAAGTAGTCGTTGACATCTTCAATTGCACCTATATCGCCATGCAGTTCTTCAATCGCCGTCACTACAGTTGATGCGATCGTTGCCATATTTCCTGAGGTAACATCACCAATATCATTTTGTAATTCTATAATACCACCAGATGCATCAATTGAAGTATAACCTGTGTTATTATCTAGTGTAGTGACATCACCTAATTCAGTCCGCAGCTCTCGCGCTGCATCTGAAAGATCAACAGCCGACAAACCAGATAATACCATGTCACCAATATCGGTGTCATGTTCTGCAATTGCTGTACTAACAGTTGAAGCCGTTGTAAGCATTGCTTCTGGAGTAATTGTACCCAGTTCAGCATCATGTTCGTTGATTGCAGCAGATATATCATTTGCATCTGTGGATAAGATACTCGATACTAAACTACCATTCGTTCCCCGTGCTGCAGTTTCTAATTCGTTAATTGCATCAAGGATAGAAGATTTATCATTTGTTCCTAGGCTAGCTAGTGTTCGTTTCTCACCACCTTCAACATTAAATAGATCAGCTTCATGTTCGTTAATAGCTTTAACTATGTCATTCGAAGATGTGGTTAAATTCTGAACTCGACCTAGATCAACCTGTAGTTCGTTGATTGCTTGAATCGCATTCATTGAGAAGATCTTAATAGTATCTAATACTGTAGGAGGAGTATTCAATTCTAGTGTGCTACCACTAACTACTTCTACAAGATTAGTATGTTCGCTATCCTCGATTGTCCCACTTTTATTGAGGACTCTTATTGGGCTACTTGATGAAAATGTACCGACATGGGCTCTAATTCTTAATACAGAATTATCACACGATAAAACTGTCCCGTACCAAACAGCATTTCTTTCAACATCACTTTGAGTTATTTCAGAACTGCCTTGATAAATGGTTGTTCCTTCGGTAAAGTCACTAAAGTCTATACTAGTATGAAAAATGTTTCCTGTGTGGTTAACAACATGGAATCCGTTAACTGAATTAACATCTTGTGGAATTTCTGTGTTGTTTATATAAACACGAACGATACCAATCGGAAGTGCTTCAATAACCATGCTATCAATGTTTACATTAGAAATCTGTGTATCACCACCACTGATATCAAGGGCAGATGAGAAATCACCTATCGTATTTTTTACTAGAATCTTATCAGGAGTGGCGGAAACTACAACACCGGTCCATGTAGACCCTTGACTAATTGTTACTCCCGCATCATAACCCATAATTGACGGATTGCTAATCAGGATTATTGAGCCACTTGTTTGATCAAGGTAATTTTCTGGTGAGACAGGAAAAGATATGATTTTGCCATCATTGTCCGCGCCGGTGAAGAGCACTTGTCCAGGTATGGGTGTATGAATAAATGTGCTATCTGTCAACAACGGGTCGAGCTGTTCATTATCACCTAAGTGCAGAGACATCTCATTAGTCGCGACTCGCCACTGTTCAAATGTTGTTGACTTTAATACCTGTGTCTCTTTGGTCATGGTTTACTTACTCTCTAATGTTTGATTACGTTATACTTATTTATATAAGTAGGAAATTATTTTTGTTTCTTTAGTGCCTTTTTCAGTTCTGCTACGTCTTTAACCAATTGAGCTAAGAGTTGATCTTTTTCGGCCATCGACACGGCCATCCGTTTCTGGTGGTCTTTCTGTTTCAACCGTGCTTCATAGGCACTAATATTCTTATTAGTGATACTACCCGTCTCAGTTCTTGCCCAATCTTTATTGTCTTTACTCATCTTTAATCCTTATTTTTATGTTGAAGCAATTGCTCTGAAATCACTACACTTAGGAATCGCTGACGAACTAGTCGATCTAAATACAATCTTGAAAGCAAAGCTTGCAAACATTCCTGCTGGAGTTAGTGAATACTCAGCCTCCGTGTAGAGACCTGAATTATCTTCCGGTATGGCTTTATCCGGTGGTGCTAATATCCAATCAATATCATAATCGAAATCAACCTCTGAACCAGCCTCCATCGTCTTATAGTATACATCAACATTTGATCCGGTTGGTCTAGACACATTCAAATACGCCGTGATAACCTCCGCTTCCGTGTTCAAATCAACTCTCTTAGTTATATATTTAGAAAGGTTTGATCCACCCATTGGACTGATCTCATCAACAAACATCCTTCCAGCATCAACATTATCATATTCAAGCTGGCTGAGTTGGTCGACTACTGATGCGTCGTTAAGACGATGACCAATAGTTATTGCTGATAATCTCTCTGTATCAATAACTGGCGATATGAAATCATTCCTCATTCCCGTGATTATTAAATGTCCCTTGTAAATAAAGACCAATCGGTTGGCTAGTTTCAGTAGGATTAGGAATCAATCTTGGTTTTGCAAACTCTAGGTTTCTGTTAACCTCAATATCAAACCAATTCTGATCCATTTCATATGCAATTTCTGGTGTGTTATCAACCGATTTACCAGACATAGTTCTCAGTTTGTAATCAATCGTCGCAGCAGGAAACTCCATGCTCTGGGCGATGATATTTAATGTATTGAATACTCTATTTTCTGTTGCATAGATTCCATGTCCACCATCATCAACACCCTCAACAGTACAATTCCCCGTAACAGTTATTAGATATGAATCTAACTCTTGTTCGCGGATAGTATGTA
>LWDU01042060.1_pt1 | contig 12419 bp, 14 predicted proteins | sample 727161 | NCBI WGS metagenome assembly LWDU01 (sample SAMN04566230, study PRJNA314399) | hydrothermal vent metagenome | isolation source: deep sea hydrothermal plume seawater | place: Mexico: Gulf of California, Guaymas Basin | collected 2004-07-11 | reverse complement strand
CTTTATTTATATGCTAAGCGTTATTGTGTAACTATTTGAAATACATTGCTTTATTTTATTTTAAGAATATCGTTTATGATGCCGTTATCTGTGCGTTTTGTTGCGTAAAAATGAATAGGCTGGATTGTTTGTTTTTTACTTGAATAATCTGGGTTCTATTTAATGTTTAACTTTGTTTGGAAAGACTTAATTAACTGAATTGAATGTGTGTATTTTATTTTGCTGCCGCAAGGGCGTTCATTTCTTTTTACGACAAAAAGCACCCAAGGCATAAGCCTCATATATGCGGATAACAAACAATCCGCAATTCGACTAAAAACAACCAAAGAAAATGTCGCTCAAATCGCAAAAGTAAGACAATTATCGGGCATGCGCTAAACTCGCTACGCTCAAACAAAGCCCATGCTTATCCGAAAATCGCCTTACTTTTAGCGCGATTAAAGGGGGGGGTAAAACCAAATGAACAACCTGTCGGTTATAAAAAAACCATATGGCACACCTATTGCTTTGTAACCATTGTGAAGTTATTAAGCAATATGGAGAGTCGGTTATGGATGTACCTGCGATATTAAATAGTCCCCCCAGTTATTCTGCTAGTTCTACGGCAGACGTTTCTATTGGAGGCGTGAATAAACAGACTGACCGAGGTTTTTCTCAACACTTTGATGAGAATGTTGATCGCCTTAAAGGTGAGCAGGATCTTGCAGTGCTATTTTCGATATCTTGTCTGAAGTAATGTCGGGGTCAGAGATTGCTTTACGCACTTTGACGGCAGTTTCTGGAATCGAAGGGAGCTCAAGTTTGTCGGCTTGCATTTCTTGGGTCACTTCAAAATATAACTGGTTGTAAAGTAACGAATCTTCATTTTCTTCAAAAATATCAACATTGGCGTTATGGCTTTTTGGCGCCTGCTCGTTCATTAAGTCATCAAGTTTAGAGCGCTTAACGGTAAAAATGGTCGCAGGGGTCAGTGCAATGCCTATTGCTTGATGCGGATTATGGTTGTCTATTGGAAAGCGGGCTTCCATTTGTCCACCTTCAACGGTTCGTTCTTTATCACCCGCCAAGGATAGTTTTATTTTTCCTTCCAAAAGATACATTTGGCGATCATCGCTTTCGCCGGTTGAAAAAATAATTTATTCGCCGAAATATCTTCAGTTTGTACGGTGTTTTGCAGTTTAGTTTTACTGCTATCAGGAAAATTTCTGATAGGAAATAAGGTCTTAAGCTCTTCGGTTGATAAGTTTCTAATAGACATCGTTTAAGTCGTTTATAAATTTATATTTGAGTTAAAATTATCGTTAATAATAATTAAGTAATCTAATCTTTTAAATGTAGTGCTTTATGTACCGTTATGACAATCAAATTGTATAAAATAAACACAATTAATGAGCTAGTCTGCTACGGAGCGCAATTGTTTGATTCAGCGTCGCTATTTTATGGGCACGGCACCGATAATTCGATGGATGAAGCTGCGTATATTGTTTTGTCATTAATCCATCGTTTACCGTTAGTTGACGACAGCATATTAGATGAACACATTACGGAGTCTGATAAAAAGGCCATTGTCGCTGTGTTTAAACGCCGCATCATTGAAAAGCTCCCTGCGGCCTATTTGGTGGGTGAGGCATGGTTTGCCGGGTTGCCATTTTATGTCAATGAGCATGTTTTAGTGCCTCGCTCTCCTTTTGCAGAACTTATTGATGATAAATTTACGCCATGGGTAGATGTTGAAAGAACTACTCAGGTTCTTGACTTATGTACAGGCAGTGGTTGTATAGGCATTGCTTGCGCACTGAACTTTCCTCAAACGGCAGTGGTTTTGTCTGATATTTCAGAGCCTGCGATTAGTGTCGCCGAAAGTAATATACAGCGGCACGCGTTGGCCAATAGAGTCGTAGCAATTCAATCTAATTTGTTCGATAATTTGCCCGATAAAAAATACGATTTGATTCTAAGTAATCCGCCTTATGTTGGACATGATGAACTTTCAACTTTGCCCGATGAGTTTTATAAAGAGCCACAACTTGGTTTGGATGGTGGCGTTTCCGGCTTGGATTTGGTGCATAAAATTCTCGATGAATCACCCGGTTATCTGAACGATGGTGGGGTTTTATATGTTGAAGTGGGCAACACCGACCTAGCGCTGCAGCAATGTTACCCAGAGATTCCATTTTTATGGCAAGATTTTGAATACGGTGGGCACGGTATTTTCATGTTAACTAAAGAGCAATTATTGGAATATAAGCCCTTGTTTCAGGCTAAACTAACGTGGTTAAACAACGAGTAGAATAAAGACATGTCAGGAAACTCAATCGGAAAATTATTTACGGTAACAAGCTTTGGTGAAAGTCACGGGCCTTCTATTGGCTGCGTTGTAGATGGTTGCCCCCCCGGCTTGATGTTGAGTGAAGCTGATTTACAGGGTGATCTTGATCGTAGACGTCCGGGTAAAACTCGCTTTGAAACACAAAGAAAAGAGCTAGACAGGGTGAAAATTTTATCCGGTGTTTTTGAAGGAAAAACCACCGGTACGCCGATTGGTATGTTGATTGAGAATACTGATCAGCGCTCCAAAGATTATGGCAATATCATGCATCAGTTTAGACCGGCCCATGCTGATTACACCTACCATCAAAAATATGGTTTCCGTGATTACCGTGGTGGGGGGCGTTCTTCAGCGCGCGAAACAGCGATGCGAGTTGCCGCTGGAGGCATTGCAAAGAAGTATTTAAAAGAAACGTACGGGATTGAAATTAGAGGTTATCTTGCTCAATTAGGTCCAGTTATTATCGAAAAGCTGGATTGGCAGCATATTGAAAAGAGTGCTTTTTTCTGCCCAGATCCAGATAAAGAGCTGGAAATTGAAACGTACATGAAAGCCTTGAAAGGTAATTCTATTGGCGCACGTATTAATGTGGTGGTCAGTAATATGTTCCCTGGTATAGGTGAACCAGTTTTCGACCGACTTGATGCAGATATTGCACACGCAATGATGAGTATCAATGCCGTTAAAGGCGTGGAAATTGGTGCGGGTTTTGAGTCAGTCACGCAAAAAGGAACAGAGCACCGTGACGAAATAACGCCTAATGGTTTCTTAAGTAATAATGCTGGTGGTATTTTGGGTGGTATTTCTAGTGGCCAAAATATTCTGGTTAGTATGGCGCTGAAGGCTACATCAAGTCTGAGTATTCCTGGAAAAAGCATTAATACGGATGGGGAGCCTGTTGAGGTAGTCACTAAAGGCCGTCATGACCCCTGCGTTGGAATAAGAGCGACACCGATAGCAGAAGCGATGATGGCGATTGTGTTAATGGACCATGTGTACCTATTATTCCTGCGGGTGAAGGCTGATTAGCACGCTGGGTATACCGGTAATTTAAGCCGTTGAGTAATCAAGTATTGCCTTACTGGCGCTTATCCGGGTTTTATTTTTTTTACTTCGCATCGCTCGGTGCGTTAATGCCGTATTTGGGTTTGTACCTTAAGTCGCTTGGCCTTGTTGCTGCCCAAGTGGGTGTGGTTTTTGCTGTTATACAAGGAACAAAACTGGTGTCGCCGAGTATCCTTGCATGGCTCTCGAATGGTTTCAATGAGCGCATGCGCTTAATTCAAATCGCGTCTTTAATTTCAACGCTTGCCTTTAGTTTCTTATTATTTCAGCAAGACTTTTTAAGCATTGTTCTGATTGCATTCGTGTTTAGTTTTTTTTGGAATGCGATGTTGCCGCAGTTTGAGTCAATTACCTTAACAAAGCTAGGGCGCGATACAAATGCATACAGTGGAATACGTTTATGGGGTTCAGTTGGTTTTATTTTAACGGTTGCGGGTGTTGGTTTTGTTTTAAATGAAACAGGCTTGGCCAATTGGCCTGTTTTAGTTTGCCTATGTTTAGGTGCTATTTTTTTATCAAGCGCGTTGCTAAGTGAAAAAAGATCGTATCAAACAATAGAGTCTGGGTCATCGCTTAAACATATTTTAAAACAAAAGAAGGTGATTGCATTTTTTCTAGTCGTGTTTCTAATTCAGGCATCGCACGGTGCTTACTACGCTTTTTTTTCAATTTTATTGAATAAATTAGATTACGACGAAACCCAGATTGGTCAGTTATGGTCGTTGGGTGTGTTGGCAGAAATCGCCCTCTTTATTTTTATTCAGCGTGTATTCAAACACGTATCGTTACATTCCGTTTTAATGCTCAGTGTGTTTTTAACCGTCATTAGGTGGTTAATGATTGCCTGGCTTTCTGACAGTCTACTCGTGTTGTTACTGGCGCAATTGCTACACGCGGCATCATTTGGCGCTTTTCACGTGGTATGCATCCAATTAACGCACCGTTATTTTCAAGGGTCGGCTCATGACAAAGGACAGGCGTTATACAGCAGTATTGGTTATGGTGCTGGTGGAATGGTTGGCGGTTTAATGGCCGGTTTATTATGGGATGACTTTGGGTCAGCTTGGGTTTTCACTATAGCCTCTATATTGAGTGCGATGGCGCTTTGGATTACCTGGAAGTGGGTTGAAAAAGATAAGGGGGGTGCATTGTGTGTATCGGGAGAAGGGGTTAGCTCTATCTAACCTACGTAATTAATTAGTTGATTTATTTATTTAAAGGTGTTGTAGTCACTAAAGCGATTTAATATCGTTTATAAAATCATAATAATTTAATAGGAGGAAGGCATGTCATCATCAAGCCTGAAATTAATAACGGGATTTTTGTTTCTTGGTTTCTCTGTTAGTGCGCTAGCGTACGAAACTGAGACCGATATCGTGGAAGCAAAACTCGAAGCAGCTGAGCAGTATAAAGTTTCTAACTACCGTAGTTCAGAGAAAGACGGAAGTACACTATATATAAAGAATACCAATTTTAGAGTGGTTGATAATATTGGCTTTTATATCCCGGATCTAGTAGTTAGAGCAACGCCTAACGACAGTAGTAAACCATTAGTATTTGATGACCCTACGTCATTTTCGCTAACACCATTACAAGGCAGTGTTGTTTTAGACAGTGGTAAGTTAGAAACGCTTCTTAATAAGAAAGTGTTTGCATTTAAAGGTGCGACGTTAAGAAACATTAAGGTTAAAACAGCAACCAACGTTTTAACGTTATCTGGCCAAATGATACGTAAAGGCTTGTGGGTTCCTTTTGTTCTTAAAGGCGACATAAAACTTCAAGACGGGCATATTCTTAACTTTACGCCTTGGCAAGTAATTACCGATGGTGAAGATGCAACTAAGGTTCTAAAAGTGGCTAACGTTGCTATTGATGAATTGCTAACAGTCGACACACCAGGAGCGAAATTGATTGGTAGTACAGTCGTGTTAGACACGTTGAAGTTATTTCCACCACCAGTATTGAACCTTAATATTTCAAAAGCAGCGATGGAAGATCGTGGGTTGGTGCTTAGCTTTGATAACCCAGGAGCTGAAACAGATTCAGCCACGTTGACAGACAGCAATAGCTACATTTTGATAAAAGGTGGTGACGTTAAGTTTATGAAAGCTGTGCCAACGAACGCAAGGGTACAAGTCATGAGTTCATCAACTGGGGAAGATCTTGATTTTTGTCTTTATGACTACAGAGACCAACTATCAGCTGGGCATTTAAAATTAAAAGAAGATGGCGCAATTTTGGCCTACCTTAAAAATTAAAGTGACCCTATTAGGAGCAAATAAAATGCATTATAAAAAAATTACAAAAATGGCGATGAGCTTGTTGTTAACTGTTGGTGTTTCTAGCAGTTTGATGGCTGATTCATTTAGTGACAAACAACAAAAAGATCTTCAATCAGCAAGAGCAACGTGGACAGAAAAAAACATTCCATCTGGTATGCAGTCTGGTGAGGTACGCGCTAGTACAGAGCGTGATTCAGGTGCAGACAACGTGTCTATGTATCTTCACAATGTAAACTTCGATGTGGTTGATAACATCGGTTTTTACATCGAAAAATTAAAAGTAACGCTAGAGCCTAAAGTAGCAGGGAACCCTGTTGTTTTTGACGATGTAGAAAGCTTTACTATTAATGTTCATAGCGGAACGGTTGTTTTAAGCCCTCAAGTTATCGCTGACTTATTTAATGACCATATTTTAGATTACTGGCCTCGCCCGTTAGATGACCTAACCATTACGACGTCAGAAAACTATCTAGAAGTCGAAGGTGGTCTTAAGCTTTGGAGTTGGTTCCCTGGTATTTATTTGCCAGCAGACCTAGGTGGCAATATCGTTCTTAGTGAAGATAATAAATTAGTGTATGAAATTGATGATGTACGCGTTCTTGGTATTCCATTGTATGGTTTATTAAGCGCTATCTTCATTGATCTTGACTTGTTGTTATCTATCGATAGAGCAGGCGCTGAATTGGTTGATAGTGTATTAGTACTAGATCATACAACTGTATTTCCGCCTCCAGCGCTTTCGGGCCGTCTTGCTTCAGCTAGTTTAGATTCTGATGGCTTGCGCTTGGTATTTGCTGATAATAATGCTGCTGAATTCACAGCACCTTCTGTTGAATCAGGCAGCTACATTTGGGCACAGTCAGGCGATGCGAGATTGTTTGATATCGTCGTTACCAATGGCGGTGTTCAAGTAATAGCAGAAGATACGAGTAAGCCACTGCGTTTTAATCTTTATGATTACAGAAAGCAAGTTGCTGCGGGTACGTTAACGATGGCTAAAAATGGTGATATCGTTGCGACTATTCCATCATCAGAGGGTCCTGATTATAAAGCGGCTGCGATGCAAGGCGGCATGCCTACTGGCTCTCCTTCATCAAGCTCTGCTTCTAATGAACCTGCCCCAGGTTGTATTAATAGAGCAGGATTTAATACTTGTGAAGAAAAGAAAGTTGAAAGGAAGACAATGGCAAGGTCTGCTAAAAGCACCTCTTCAGTATCAAAAAGTACGGCTGAAAAGAGCGAAGGATTTCTTTCTACAGAAGGTAAAATGAAACTTAAAGATATGAAAGCGGGTACATGTTTCAATCGCGCAGGTTTTGTTATTGCTTGTCAGTAAGTCGTTATAAAGTAAGTTGAGAAAATGCCCCTTTTGGGGCATTTTTTTTGTTTTAATGGATTAACATCACATTGTTAAAATCAAAAAGATTATATGAATCAATCTGAAACAAGAAAACTTACAATTGGAATTTCCTCGATGGCATTGTTTGATCTAGTTGAGTCAAATCAGGTGTTTGAGACAGAAGGTAAGGAAGCTTATTGCGCATATCAAATTGAGAGAGAGGACGAGAGTTTAACCCCAGGTGTCGCTTATCCCCTTGTTAAAAAACTGTTAGGCCTAAATACGCGATTGCCGAATGAGCTTGTTGAAGTTATTTTACTATCAAGAAATAGTGCAGATACGGGGTTGAGAGTGTTTAACTCTATCCGTGAACACGGGTTAGATATTAAACGTGCGGCATTCACCAGTGGGGAAACGCCTTTTGGGTATATACCTGCATTTGAAATTGATTTATTTCTATCGACGTCATCGGACGATGTTCGTAAGGCGCTTGAGTCAGGGCACGCTGCGGCAACTATCTTGTCAGGCAAGGGTAGTGATACCGATAACGAGCAATTACGTATTGCCTTTGATGGTGATGCGGTTATATTTTCTGATGAATCGGAACGAATATTTAAAGAAAAAGGTTTGGATGCGTTCACTGAGAATGAGCTGCAATCTGCTAAGCAACCCATGACTGGCGGGCCGTTTAAATCTTTCCTGGCGGCCCTTCACGGCTTGCAAAGCCAATTCAGTGAAGCAGAGTCACCTGTGCGCACTGCGTTGGTTACAGCGCGTTCTGCGCCGGCGCATGAACGGGTTGTACGGACATTGCGTTCCTGGGGTATTCGAATTGATGAAGCGCTGTTCTTGGGTGGTCTGCCAAAGGGTGAGTTTTTAAAATCTTTTGGAGCTGATATTTTCTTTGATGATCAGGCAATGCATTGTGAATCAGCTAATGAGCATGTTGCTACTGGCCATGTGCCGCACGGTGTGGCTAATGAAGATTAATTATTAAGGTCGAAGTCAAACTGCATCGTATCCGCTGGCTTTTGTAAGAAATAACCTTGAACAGCATCAATACCCAGGTTCCATAATAGAGCGAGTGTATTTGCATTTTCGACTGATTTTGCAATGGTTTTAACATCGTTCCTACGCGTGACTTCAATGATGTTTTTCATAATGGCTTGGGATTCATTATTATTAAGCAAGTTCTGACTGAATGAGCCATCAATTTTTAAGTAACCTACGCTATATTCCTTCAGCATTGTGTCGGTTATTTGATCAAAACCAATGTGGTCAAATGCTAATTGGCAGCCACACTCTTTTTTATGACAGCAATGAATTTCTTTAAGCGATCAGGATCAGTTTTTATGTCAGAAAAATTAATTTGGAAGACCAATAAGCTGGCATCTATATTGTAAAACTTGATGTCACTGACTAGAGTTTCTAAGAAACTTGTATTTCTGTACGTTACTTTGGACAGAGAAATGAAGAATTTCCGCTTAAGCCCTTGCCGCGCTGATTCTCTAATTTGGGTGATTGTGCTTCTTAAAACCCATTCATCAAGCGCACTAATCAAGCCTGTTTTTTTGATAAGGGCAGTTTGGCACCTTCAATAACGGTTTTACAAACGGTTAGTAAGCGGGCTAAACAGTCTTGAGTTTCTTCAGCGATGTCGAATTTATCAGAGGCATCTAAATCTGCAGCTAAGAGCGCTTCATTGGCATCTGAGAATTGTTTATCAGCTACTTTGGAGTTTAATACGTGGAGCTCGTCTTCCCAGGTTTTGTATGCGTGAACATTGGGCTCAAATGGTAAGGTTATTTGAGATTTTATAATTGAAGGGCTACCCCTGTCCGTGAATCGCTTTTGTATATCCATAATACCTATCCTTTTAATTCTATGGGTATCGGCCCATAAAGTTGTAATCCTAAATCCGTTTGTTTGATTATGGGCTTTATTTAGTCAAATGTTAATGCCCCAATAGTTTGTTTGCAGCATTGATTTGTGTGATTTCCCTTGCTCTTCTCGAACGAGTTTTGGCACAAGATAACCGGGTAATTGTTTTTGCATTTCTGCGTAAATGCTGTGTACGTGTTGGATGTCGGTGTCGAAATGCGCAGCACCATTAACTTTATCGAGTACGTGTAAATAGTAGGGCAAGGTATGGCATTCAAATAAACGCGTGCTTAAGCTTGTTAATGTGGGCGTGTTGTTGTTGATATTTTTCAATACAACGGTCTGGTTGAGCAGGGTTACACCGATGTTTTTAAGTGCCAGTAGCGCGCTTTCAACCTCATCATTTAATTCGTTTGAGTGATTGGCATGTATCACCACCACAACTTTTTTTCTGGATGACTTCAGCGTGGCAAGTAAGTGTTTTGTTATACGGTTAGGTAAGACGATGGGTAGCCGTGTGTGAATCCGTATACGCTGGATTTGTTTATTATTTGATAATGATTCAAATAAGTATTGGAACTTAGAGTCGCTGAGCATCAATGGGTCACCGCCGCTTAGTATGACCTCGGTTACGTCAGGGTTCTCAGCGAGGTATTGTTGAATGTTGGCTATTTGCGAACGGTTTGCGCTGTTATCGCTATAAGGGAATTCTCGCCGAAAACAATAACGGCAATGTATGGCGCATGCGCCGGTGGTAATGACTAGAATACGCCCGTGGTATTTATGGATAATGCCAGGTGATTTGCTGGCTTGAGCGTCGCCTACCGGATCACTTAAATAGCCTTCATGGGTTTCTAATTCGTCGAGGCAGGGTAGAACTTGCAGCAGCAACGGGTCATTCCAATCTGCCTTTTTAATGCGTTCAGCGTAACTACGTGTGACCAGTAATGGGAAGTCACTTGCAGCGCGATAGTGTTCGGCTAACTCTTGTGTGTCTAGTTTAAGAAAGCGTAATAATGTGTCAATGTCTGTAAATGCTGATTGTAATTCCTGTTGCCAGTTTGGAATTAAAGAAGTTTTTTCTATGTGAATCATGTTAGCTATTATAATGCTGATTAATTAACTAATTTTACATATTAACGAGACATCACATGGCAACTTACAGTACCAGCGAATTTAAAAGTGGATTAAAAATCATGATGGATAATTCTCCTTGCACAATCGTAGAGAATGAATTTGTTAGACCAGGCAAAGGGCCAGCATTTAGCCGCGTTAAATACCGTAATTTAAAAACAGGGCGTGTGATTGATAGAACCTTTAAGTCTGGCGAAACCGTTGAAGCGGCTGACGTGATGGAAACAGAAATGTCATACCTGTATAACGATGGTGAGTTCTGGCATTTTATGGACGATGAAACCTTTGACCAAGTGTCTGGAGATAAAACAGCCGTTGGCGATGCTGCTAAGTGGATTAAAGAACAAGATAAATGCACGGTGACGTTGTGGAATGGTTCGCCATTAACCGTAGCCGCCCCTAATTTTGTTGAGCTTGAAATTACCGATACAGATCCGGGCTTAAAAGGTGATACATCTGGCAGTGGTGGCAAGCCTGCAACACTTGAAACGGGTGCGGTGGTTCGTGTGCCTTTGTTTGTGCAAATTGGCGAAGTGATTAAAGTGGACACGCGCACGGGTGAATATTCTGCACGAGTTAAAAGCTAATTTATTTAATTGAACGATTTAAAAAATAAACAATGGCCGCCGACTTGTTCGGCGGCTTTGTTGCATCAGCGAGCTGAACTGTACCAAACCATTCGTTCGTTTTTTGCTGAAAAGAGCGTATTGGAAGTGGATACGCCGGTGTTATCCAGAGCCGCTAGTTGCGATGTTAATTTAGACAGTTTTACTGCTAACTTAAGTAATGCCGCGCAGAGTCAAAGGTTGTATTTACAAACCTCACCTGAATTCGCGATGAAGCGTTTACTGGCTTCAGGCTCGGGTTCAATTTATCAAATAGCCAAATCATTTAGGCGCAGTGAAAGTGGGCGATTCCATAACCCTGAATTTACCTTACTAGAGTGGTATCGCGTTGACTTCAGTATGACTGAGTTAATTGAAGAAATGATCGAATTGTTAATGCTTTGCTTTAGCGAAAATTTAGCGTTTACAACCGTATCGTATGGCCAGTTGTTTCAACAATTAACGGGCATAGACCCACATTCGGCGAGCCTAGATGAATTGATATCGTATGCATCCGAACAAGAGAACCCAGAAGCGGTGAATATTTGTGGCGATAGCCGTGCGAATGGATTGGACTACGTGTTTAGCCAATATATTCAGCCAACGTTAAAAAAGAACTTGGTTTATTTCGTCACAGATTATCCTGTTTGTATGGCGATGCTGGCTAACATCAGCGAAACTGAACCTAAAGTAGCTAAACGCTTTGAGGTGTATTTTAAAGGCGTTGAATTGGCAAACGGGTATCAAGAGCTAACGGACGTAAAAGAACAGCAAGAACGCTTTCAACAGGAACTAGAAGAACGCAAAAGCGAAGGTTTAGAGCCAGTGCCGATGGATATGAACTTATTAGCAGCGCTGGAGTTTGGCTTGCCGACTTGTTCAGGCGTAGCCATGGGTTTGGACCGGTTGTTAATGCTGATGACGGATGCTGCTTCTATTGACGATGTATTAACGTTTCCTATTGCTCGCGCTTAGATTTCAAGAGGGCGGTGTTATTTTGTGATATTACCAATCACTTGCCCTAAGCGAACAGTATCGCCAGCAGTGAGGTCTTCAGCCCATGCAACATTGTCTTTGCCATAGAGCAGAACAACCGTTGAACCCATGTTGAAACGTGCCATTTCATCGTTCTTTTTATATTTAAGCTTTTTGTCGTTATACACCCAGCTACGAATTTGATTGTGACGCGGTGGCGTTACTTCGCCATACCAAACCGTTTCTATGCTGGAAACAAAAATTGCGCCGACCATCACCATGGCCATCGGGCCGGCAGGGGTGTCGAAAAAGGCAATAACACGTTCGTTACGAGCGAACAATTCATCAATGGCTTCTACGGTTGTTTGGTTAACGCTGAATAACTCACCCGGCACATGTACCATTTTTTTAAGCGTGCCGCCAATTGGAAAATGAATGCGATGGTAATCTTTAGGCGATAGGTAAATGGTGGTGAACTGGCCATCTTCAAATTCGCTCGTTAACTCATCATTACCGAGTAGGGCAGAGAGGTTAAATGACTTACCTTTGGCTTGAAATATCTCACCGTTCTCAATGTTGCCGATTTGGCTAATAGCACCATCTACCGGACAAGCGATTGTTTTACGACCACGTTCTAATGGGCGTACGTCGTCACGTAGTTCACGCGTAAAAAAGGCATTAAATGTTTCGTATGCTTCTGGGTTAGGCTCAACCGCTTCCGACATATTGACGCCAAATTGCTTAATGATGGTCTTAATAATGGCGTTCTTTACCCAAGGCGTTTTACAGCGAGCCAGTTTGTGCATTAA
>LWDU01039169.1_pt1 | contig 12421 bp, 10 predicted proteins | sample 727161 | NCBI WGS metagenome assembly LWDU01 (sample SAMN04566230, study PRJNA314399) | hydrothermal vent metagenome | isolation source: deep sea hydrothermal plume seawater | place: Mexico: Gulf of California, Guaymas Basin | collected 2004-07-11 | reverse complement strand
ATTTCGGCAAAATCCGTCGAGTAGAGCTTGGCTACGGGCCCTCCCCGACTGACGAATTGGCCCACGTCGATATGCTCTTCACGAACCCTTCCTTCGAAGGGCGCAGAAATCGTGGTGCGCTGTAGATCGCGTTGGGCCTGCTCGAGAGAGATCCGCGACACTTCGAGTACCGCTGCAGCTACCCGAGAAGCGCGCCGAGCATTGCTCAGGTGAGAGGGGCTGGTGGCATTGGACTTCGCCAGGCCCTGCTGGCGCTTGAGTTCGGCCCGGGCGTGTTCGTCCTCACCTTCGGCCCGGGCAACGTCCGCCCGGGCTCGGCCGACGGCGGCTTCGTAGTCTCGGGGATCGATGCGAAAGAGAACGTCGCCCCGGTTGAAGAAGCCCCCGGAAGCGAAAGCGGGGGAAACCCAGATCACGGGTCCCGAGACTTCGGGAACCAGATCGCTTTCGGTTCGGGGCGCGACGGTGCCCTGGCTATGGACCCAGAGCGGAATATCCGATGCCTTGCCCTCCATGACCCGGACGGCGGGGAAGGTTTTTTTGGGCGTTATGCTCTCGACCCGGGGTGCCGAGGCGATGAGCCCGAGACCGCCCAACGCCGCAAGGGCAAGAACGGCGCAGGGGAGTACGACTTTCTGCCAATTTTTCAAGAAAAATTCCTCCGATCTGTATCCGCGCCAGTGCTTGCAAGCCGGGCCTCGAATATTTTGGTCATCCGGTTGCGCATGTCTACGGCCAGGCTGTAGGCGGCTTCGCTCGCGGCCGGGCCTTCGCGTGCCTCAAAGGCCAGGGCGAGTTCCTTGACCCGTTCCAATTGTTCTCGATTGTCGGTGTCTACAAGAACCAATTCCTCGTAGATGTTTTCCAGAATGCCGATTCTCAGTCCCCGATGGACGAGCATGATGACGGTGTTCCCACTGGCTTGAGCGACCCGCTCTCCGAATTCGACGAAGAGCTCAAATTCCCGAGCCTGAGAGAGTTCGTTCTGACAGAGTTCCCGGAGCAGATTGCTGATCTGTTGGTGGTCCTCGGCGCTGGCGCGTTCGAGACAAAGGCGAACGCCCAGGGCCATCACGCCGCTGGTGGCTTCAAAGACCTCGTAGACCACCCGGGGGTCCGGGGAATCCGAGAGGGTCAGCATGTGCCTGACCACGTCCAGACTGGCTTCTTCCAGGGGGTTCACCCGGGCTCCCCCGGCCTCGATCTTCGCGAGGCCGAGTTGCTCCAACTTCTTGAGGGCTTCACGCACTGCGCCACGATGGACTTCGAATCGCTGGGCGAGGTCGCGCTCCGAGGGCAGGCGCTCGCCTGGGCGGTAGCGCCCGCGGAGAATTTCGTCGCGCAATTCGGCCGAGATGCGTTCGCTGAGTGGGGCGGATTTCATGGGGGGGCACCGGGGAGTGAAGTGGGGGGGTGGGGGGGCTGACGAAGCGAGGAGTGACGAAGCGCGGAGCAAAGAAGCGAATGGGGGCAGGCGGGGGGCAACCCGTCCTGTCGATCGAATCAGGCTGGTCCGTCCAAATTGGTCTATCCATTTAGGTACTACCAATTTGGACGGACCAATTCTAGCCCAAATCGAATAGGAATCAACGGGGAGGGATTCGCGGCCCCTTTTGAGGGGCTAGGCTCGCTGGATGCGACCCTCTAAAGCCCTCTCCGAAGCCCTGGGACACAGCCTTGGTTCAATCGGGACTCGGCACGGCTCCGGCTCCCGTTTTTTGTTTTTTCTCGGTTTCGTGGCTCTTGTGGCTCTCGTGGCGGGCTGCCGGGTTCCTCTGCCGCCGGTCCCCGAGCCGCCGAGCCTGGTGCTCCTCGGCGGTCGGGTCGTGGATCCGGAATCGGGTCTCGATGCCGTGCGCAATCTGGCCATCGACGGCGGGCGGATTCGGGCGATTTCCGAAAACGAACTCACCGGGCACGAGGTGATCGATGTCAGCGGCCTCGTGGTGGCCCCGGGCTTCGTGGATCTCCATAGCCACGCCCAGACACCCCTGGGCCAACACTTCCAGGTTCTCGATGGAGTGACCACGGCCCTCGAACTCGAGTCGGGTTCGTACCCGGTAGCGGCTATGGGCACCTACCCGCCCATCGATATCGCCCTCCACCCCCTGATCAATTTTGGTGCGTCAGTTGGGCACGCCTGGCTGCGTGGTCAGATCATCGGAGGCCACGAGGCTCCGACGGGAATCGACGACGTTTACGCCCGGATCCGTCGCGGCGAATCGGCGGCGGCCTTGGACGGTCCGGCATTCACCCAGCCCCTTAGCCCCGAGCAGTTGCCCATGCTGCGGGCTGGGCTGAATCGGGGACTCGATCAGGGGGGTCTCGGGATTGGGTTCCTGCTCGACTACATGAGTGAAGTCGTTACCGACGACGAAATGCAAGTGATTTTCGAAGTGGCCGCATCTCGGAAGGCGCCGATTTTCGTCCATATTCGCCGGGGGATCGCGGGCGACCCCTCGGGCCTGTTGGAGGTCATCGCCTGGGCGAAAAAAACCGGTGCGCCGGTTCACATCTGCCATGTCCAGGCCAATGCCATGTCGGCCATTGAGGAGTTCATGGCCTTGATCCGCCAGGCTCAGGCCGATGGTGTGCAGATCTCCACCGAGTCGTTTCCCTACAACGCCGGATCCACGAGCATCAGCGCCGCTGTTTTTAGCCGGAACTGGCAGGAAATTTTTGACATCACCTACGAGGATGTGGAGTGGCCGGCCACCGGAGAGCGCTTCGATGAAGCCCTGTGGAACCGCTATCGCAAAGAGCAACCCGAGGGCACGGTGGTCCACCACTACAACCGGGAGGCCTGGACCCGGGTGGCCACCCTGGCGCCCGATGTCGCGGTTGCGAGCGATGGTCTTCCGGTTTTGGGTTCGGGATCCGGCGTTCCGCCTTGGGGAATCGGAACTTTTTCGCGGATTCTGGGCAAGTACGTGCGCGAGGAGAAGAGCCTCTCGCTGATGGATGCGGTGAACAAGATGAGCCTGCTCCCCGCGAAGATCCTCGAGGGTTGGGCCCCGGCTCTGCTTCGCAAGGGCCGGGTGCGGGTGGGAGCCGATGCGGATCTCACGATCTTCAACTTGGCCACGGTGACCGATCACGCGACCTTTGGTGATCCGTTGCAAGCTTCCACCGGAATCGAGTATGTCCTGGTGGGCGGAAAAGTTGTCGTGCGCCAGGGAACGCTGGTAGAGAACGTCCGCCCCGGCCAGCGAGTGCTGGCTCCTTTGAAGGACCATTAGGCCTATGGCAGAGCTACCGGATCAAGCGCAGGTGGTCATCATTGGCGGCGGGATTGTCGGTGCGAGCATTGCCTATCACCTGGGAAAGCTGGGGGTCAGCGATGTCCTGCTGCTCGAGCGTGATCGGTATACCTGCGGCACCACCTGGCACGCAGCGGGCCTCGTGGGTCAACTGAGGGCCACGGAGAACTTGACCCGCCTGTGCCGTTACAGTCTCGAACTGTATTCGATGCTTGAGGCGGAAACGGGTCAGGCCACGGGCTTTCGTCAGCCGGGAGCGATTTCTCTGGCCACCACCGCCGAGCGGTTTCATGAACTCAGGCGAACCGCCGCAGTCGCCGATCATTTGGGAATCGAGGCCGAAGTTCTTACCCCCGCCGAGGCCCATGGGCTCTGGCCCCGGATGGAAATCGGGGACGTCGTGGGGGCGGTTCACCTTCCCAAGGATGGGATGGTTAGCCCGGTGGACGTCACTATGGCCTTGCTCGCGGGTGCCCGGCAATTCGGGGTGACGACCCTTCAGAGAATGCCCGTCGAGGGACTGCTGGTGGAGGGCGGCCGTGTGGCGGGGGTCACCACCCACCAGGGCAATATACGGGCGGAGAGCGTGGTTCTGGCCGGTGGGATGTGGTCTCGAGATTTTGCAGCGCGCTATGGCGTGCCCCTTCCCCTGCACGCGGCGGAGCACTACTACGCGATCACCCAGCCCATCGAGGGACTCTCCGAAGATACGCCCATTCTCCGAGACCCGAATCACTGCGCTTATTTCAAGGAGGATGCACGTCGGCTTCTGGTCGGACTCTTCGAACCGGTCGCTCGGCCCTGGGCAATGGATGGAATCCCCGATGTTTCCTTCGCCGAAATTCCGGCGAACCTCGACCATGTGACGCCGCTCCTTGAACAGGCCTATCGTCGGTTGCCCTTCCTGCACGATGTCGAATTGCGGCAACTCTTCTGCGGGCCGGAAAGTTTTACCCCGGACGACAATTTCATTCTCGGAGAAGCGCCCACTTTGCCGGGCCTGTTCGTGGCGGCGGGTTTCAATTCGATTGGTATTCAGGCAGCGGGAGGCGTGGGCAAGGCCCTGGCCGAGTGGATTGTCGAGGGCGAGGCCACCATGGACCTCGCCGAGGTGGACATTCGCCGCTTTGAGCCTTTTCATGCAGGTCGGCGTTTCCTGGCCCATCGTACTGTGGAGACCCTGGGGCTCCTCTATGGAATGCATTGGCCCTTCCGGCAGTACGATACGGCGCGCGGCGTAAAACAGTCGCCTTTTCATGCAAGGCTCGCCGATCGGGGCGCCTGCTTCGGGGAAACCGCCGGCTGGGAGCGTCCAAATTTTTACGCGCCCGAAGGGGAGAAGGCCGAATATCGCTACAGCTATGCGCGACAAAACTTCTTTCCGTGGACCGCCGAAGAGCACAGGGCGACCCGGGAGGGCGTCGGGCTCTATGACCAGACGTCCTATGCAAAGTTCCTTCTTCAGGGGCGAGATGCCGAGACGGTCCTGCAACGGCTATCGGCGGCGGATATGGCGACTCCCGTGGGCAAGGTCGTCTACACCCAGTGGCTCAACGCGTCGGGCGGGATCGAGGCGGATCTCACCGTGACTCGAATCGAGGAGGAAAGCTTTCTTGTTGTCACCACGGCGGCGACGCGCTTTCGCGATTTTCATTACCTGAAAGCGTCAATCGGCGACGCGCGTGCTTTTCTCACGGATATCACCTCGGGCCTCGCCACCCTGGGCATCATGGGGCCGGGCTCTCGCGATTTTCTTTCGCGATTGACTTCGGCGGACTTGTCCAACGAGAGCTTTCCCTTCGCCACCAGCCAGGAGATAGAACTCGGCTACGGAATCATTCGCGCCATGCGGATCACCTACGTGGGCGAATTGGGCTGGGAGCTCTATATCCCCACGGAGTTCGCCCTTCACGTCTTCGACGAAATTACTCGCGAGGGCGGAGCGCATGAGCTCAGGTTCTGTGGCTTTCACGCCATGGCGAGTTGTCGACTGGAAAAGGGCTACCGCCACTGGGGACACGACATAGGCCCCGAGGACTCCCCCATTGAGGCGGGTCTCGGTTTCGCGGTGGGCTGGGACAAGGATGCGGACTTCGTCGGTCGAGAGGCGATCGAGGCCCAGCGCAAGCGCGGCCCGGCGAAACGTCTGCTTCAATTTCAGATCCACGACCCCGAAGTCATGCTCTACCACGATGAGCCTATCTATCGCGATGGGGAACGCGTGGGTCTGACGACATCCGGCGGCTGGGGTCACACCTTGGGTGCCGCCGTAGCCCTTGGGTACGCACGGGGCGAACCCGGTTGCCTGGACGGGGATTGGATTCGCTCCGGGGAATGGGAGATCGAGGTCACGGGCAAACGCTATCCCGCCTCCGCCTCTCTCCGTGCGGGCTACGACCCCAGGAGCCAGCGCGTCCGGAGCTGAGTCCCCCTGGCTCAGTGACTAGCTGTGTTCGGCGAGCCTGCGTTCGGCCAGCGCCTTCCAGTAGCGGTCCAGTTCCTCGCGTAGGGAGGGCGCAAAGACAAAGAGCCCGATCAAGTTCGCGAACGCCATGGCGAAGATCATGGCGTCGGAAAAATCGAGAATCGCAGCCAAGCTCGTGGTGCACCCGATAACCCCGCAGAGGCAGTACAAGGTATTGAACGAGACGCGTACCCAACGGCCGGGGCCGAAGAGGTAGATACATCCGGAAAGCCCGTAATAGGACCAGGAGATCAAGGTCGAATAGGCGAACAGCAGGACAACGACGGAGAGCACCGGTGGAAACCACGAGACGACCTGGGCAAAAGCAGCCGAGGTGAGTTGGACACCATTCACCTCCCCCGTGGCCAGGGAGCCCGGGTCGAAGGAAGTGACGATCACCAGGGCGGTAATCGAGCAGACGATGATCGTGTCAATGAACGGTTCGAGCATGGCCACGAAGCCCTGGGTGATGGGTTCGCTGGTTCGAACCGCCGAGTGGGCAATGGATGAGGATCCAATGCCGGCTTCATTCGAGAAGGCGGCCCGGCGGAAGCCGAGAATCAGAACGCCCAGAGCCCCGCCCTTGAGCCCCTCGGGCGCGAAAGCGCCCTCAACAATGGCCAGCAGGCCAGCCGGAATCCGCTCGGCGTTGGCGGCGATGACAAAGAGTCCGGTGCCGATGTAAAGAAGGGCCATAAAGGGCACGAGCTTGGAAGTCACCCGGGCGATGCTCTGGATTCCGCCCATAATGACCACCGCCACCAGCACAGCAAGGACTCCGCCAAAGAGCCAGCCCGAGTCGGCGAGGAAGCTCTCTTCGCCCCCAGTCGCGACCACGAACTGCTCGTAGGCCTGGTTGGATTGAAACATCGCGCCGACCCCGATGCTTCCGACCGCAATACAGATCGCATAGTAGACCCCGAGCACGCGCCCGGTGCGGGGCCAACCCCTCTCGCGCAAGCCCTTGTCGAGAAAGAACATGGGGCCACCGGAGACCGAACCGTCGGGGTTCTCGTTGCGGTACTTGACGCCGAGGGTGCACTCGGCAAATTTCGAGGCCATCCCCAGGAATCCGGCGACAACCATCCAGAATGCCGCGCCCGCGCCGCCCACGGATACCGCGACCGCGACATGGGCGATGTTGCCAACCCCAATGGTGCCCGAGACCGCGGTGGTGAGCGCTTGGAAATGTGATACTTCGCCCCGGTCTCCGGGTTTGTCCTCCTTGCCCATGACGATTCGAATGGCGTGGCGAAAGCCGCGTATGTTGATGAATCGAAGGTAGAAGGTAAAGAACGCGGCACCGGCCACGAGCCACACAACGATCAGTGGGACTTGGGTTTCGCCAACCGGGACAGAGAAGAAGACCACGTCTGAGAAGACCTTGGCAACAGGCCGGAAAGCCTCGTCGATTGTCTGGTCAATACCCAGGAGGATCTCCCTCTCCGAAAAGGGTGCACGGGGAACTTTAGCGGTGGATCCGTAGGGCACCACGATTTTTATGTTGGGTTGGCGGGCGGTTCATCGACTGCTTGCGCGCTACCTTTAGAAGCGTTTCGGCCAACCTCGGTTTTCGAGCATGTTGCTCCCGGGAGCCCAATTGCTGGAGAGATTGATGGATCTAAAGGTCACCCGCTTTGAGATTGAGGATCGGATTGCGACCCTGACCCTGCACCGGCCAGAACGTCTCAACTCCTGGACCGGGCGGATGCATACCGAGTATCGCCATGGGCTGGCCCGGGTCGAAAGCGATCCGGATATTCGGGCGGTGGTCGTGACTGGGGCCGGCCGGGGCTTTTGCGCGGGCGCCGACACCTCGGCCCTTGAGAGCCACGTTCAGCGCGGGGCCTACGATCCGGGTACTCCAGAGGATCTTGCGCGCCCGGGTTACGGGATACGCCCGGAATTCGATGCGGATTTCGCCTTTCAGTTCGGCATGAAAAAACCTGTAATCGCGGCGATCAATGGCCCGGCAGCGGGAGTCGGCTTCGTGATCGCCTGCTACGCGGATTTGAGGTTTGCAGCGCCTGGCGTAAAACTGACCACGGCTCACGGAAAACTGAATCTACCCGCGGAGTACGGGCTTTCCTGGCTATTACCCCGGTTGATTGGGCTTACTCACGCCAATGACCTCCTGCTTTCCAGCCGGACTTTCCTGACCGAGGAGGCCATGGAACTCGGGCTCTTGAACCGACTTTTCCCGCCCGATGAATTGCTGCCGCGCACTTACGAATACGTGCGTGAACTCATCGAATCGGTCTCGCCCATGTCCTTGGCGGCGAGCAAACGTCAGATTTATACCGACCAGCACCGGGATGTGGGCGCCTCGGTGAATGAGGCCAACGCGTTGATTTCCGAAATGATGAAACAGCCCGATTACCGCGAAGCGGTGGCGGCGTGGATTGAGAAGAGGCGACCGATTTGGCGGGGAGAGTGAAAAAAATTCTCAGTCCCACGATTCGAGCTGTATCCGATTGTCCTTCCAGGGCTAGTAGAGATTTCGAAAAGAGCCCAATCTTGCTATTGCGCTCGTGAACGGAGGTTTTCCCCATGTGCCGATGGCAGAGGGCGCTCGTCGCCCTCCTGATTTTCGTGGGGGGAACTGCAGCGGAAGCAGATTTTCCCGAGTGGGATCGGGTAAGCGATGTTCAGACCATCGAAGTACTGACCTTCGATGCCGACGGAGAATTGCGGGAGACCCCGGTCTGGTTTGTCCTTCTTAATGGCGAGGCGTACCTGAGAACCAGCAATTCGCGTTGGCTCGATAACTTGCGCCGAGATCCCAATCTGCGGTTGAGAATTGAGGGGGTGCTCTATGAGGCCGAGGCCGAGGAAATTCCAGGGCAGGGAATTCTGGCGAAAGTGGATCTTGCTTCGAGCCGAAAATACGGCAAGCAAGAGCAATTAATCCACTTGTTCAGGTTCGGGTCTCCCCAGATTCTACGGATTTTCCCCCGCAAAGGCGGTTGAGGCCGGGCTCAGAACCGGATGGGAACTTTCGCATAGCCGCGCACGGTGCTCGTATGCACTCTCTCCGTGGCTTCCCAATCCACATCCCATTCGGGAAATCGAATCAGGGTTTCTTCGAGGGCGATCCGCGCTTCAAGCCGGGCCAGGGAGGCCCCGAGGCAGAAGTGCAGCCCGTAGCCCAGGGAGACATGTCGGTCGATTTTGCGTCGCACGTTCAGTCGATGGGGATCGTCGTATTCCCGGTGGTCACGCCCCGCCGATGCCGTAAGCAGGAGGAACCGGGCGCCTTGGGGTACCCGCTGGCCATGTATCTCCGTATCCCGGGTCAATCTCCGAGCCTGGACCGGGGACGGCGCTTCGTAGCGCAGGATTTCTTCGACGGCATTGGGAATCCCCCTTGGATCATCGGTCAACAGGAGCCTTTCGTCGGGGAATTCGGCAAGGGCCGTGGCCGACCAGCCGAGGAAGCGCGCAACAGTTTCGTTGCCCGCGCCCGACAGAAGGCCGATGAAGGCGAGCAACTCCGTGTCGTCGAGTTTTCGTATGTCTCCGTCCGGCATCTCGATCTCGGATGCGATCAGCGTACTCATCATGTCATCGGTGGGGTGCTTTCGTCGGTCGGCGACATAGCGAGCGAAATAGCCCCAGAGTTCTTGAGAGATTTCTGCGTGCCGGCGAGAACTCTTCATCTCGCCGGGATCGCGATGCAGTAACTGGTCGGTCCAGATGCGAATCTGGTCGTGATCCTCCTCGGGCACCCCCAGCAGAGAATTGATGACCATGACGGGAAGTTTCGCGCCGAATTCCTCGACGTAGTCAAACCCCCCGGAGCCCTGTAGCGGGTCGAGATACCTTCGGCAGATTTCCCGGATACGAGGTTCCAACTCGCCAATGCGTCGTGGCGAGAAGGCCCGACTGACCAGCTTCCGCAGGCGCGTATGCTCTGGCGGGTCTCGCCAGATCATCATGGGCGAGTGATTGGGTTCTTCGCTCATCAACTCGAGGACCGTTCCGTAGGCCGAGCTGAATAGCTCTCCATCGAGAGAAGCCGTCATGACATCGTCGAAGCGCGAGAGCGCGTAGAAATCCAGGTCCTCGTTGTAGTAGAGGGGCGCTTCATCGCGCAGGCGTTGCCAGACGGGATGGGGGCTGGCATCGATCTCGTAGTCGTAGGGATCGTAGTAGGGGCGGGTGGGTGCTTTGCTCATGATTTCAATAGAACCTGATATGGCCCGGGGGTTGTGGGTGTGTGCGAGAGGATAGCCTCGTCTGGTGTAGACTGCTTCACGGCGGCTGGGAGTCTGGGGCCGTAATGTATGTGGATCCGATGGGCGAACAGGTCGATCGAGAGCCGGAAAATTGAGGGAGGGAAACGTGGAAGTCATGGTGACGGAGCAATTCGCGGCGAGCGGCGAATCGGTTTGGCAACTCTTGCGTGATTTCGGAGGGATTCTGCGTTGGAATACCAACGGAATCGAATCGGTCAGTGTCGAGGGGGAAGGGATCGGGGCGGTTCGAACCATCGGGATTCCCGGAGGCATCCAGCTCCAAGAGAAACTCGAGGCCCACGACGACCCCGCCCGTTCGTTCAGCTACAGCTTTACGGGGAAGCCGGTGATTCCCTTTGAGGACTACTATGCGACCATGACCGTGGTAGACGAAGGTGATTCCGAATGCCGGGTCGATTGGAAGTCAACCTTCGAGCATCCCTCGATGGAAGAAGGTGCGGCGCGTGAACTGATCGAGGGAATCTACCACGCGGGTTTTGCAGCACTCAAGCAGACCGTAGAGGGTTGAACTTCTTTTCGGGACGCAGTTGCAGCGAGCGGACTCGAGTGGAGATTTATCCATGCTGACCCACATCGACCACCTGATCATTGTCACCGATGATTTGGAAGCCGCCCAGAGGAAATGCATTGCCCTGCTGGGTCGCAGCCCGTCATGGGCGGGTGGGCACCCCAGTTTCGGCACGCGAAACGTCATCTTTCGCCTCTCCAACACCTATATCGAGTTGCTTGCGCCCGAGGCGGAGGCCCCGGTGGCCGATGCCCTGAACGCACATCTCGCAGAGAAGGGTCCGGGCCTCTACGCTCTGGCTCTCGGCACGGGGGATGCCGATGCCGCGGTGAACGAGATGCGGGAACGAGGCCTATCTCCCTCGGCGCCGGTGGAGGGTCTGGCCCATGACGATCCGTCCGGGGCTTTTCGACGTTTTCGCAACGTCTGGCTTCCGGAGAAGGATACCCGGGGCGTCCGTATGTTCGTGATTGAGCACTTGTCCGAGCCAGAACTTCTGCCTCTTGCGCTTCCAGTGGCCGGGCCCGAGTCGGCGGTTGACCGTCTAGACCACGTGGTGGTGATGACCCGGGAACCGGATCGGGCGATCGAGTTCTATGGCGAACAACTCGGAATCCGCCTGGCCCTGGATCGGACCTTTGAAAAACGCGGTTTGCGCCTGCTCTTCTTCAGGCTGGGCGGCACGACGCTGGAGATCAGCGCACCGCTTCGGCCGGACGCCGAGTTGGGTGCGGGAGAGGCCGAGGCCGAAGCCGACCGGCTCTGGGGGCTGGCTTACTCGGTTCCCGACGCAGGGGCCGCACGGGCGAGAATGTTGGACGCCGGCCTGAAAGTCAGCGAGATCCGGGAGGGACACAAGCCGGGCACCCGAGTTTTTACGATCAGCGAAAATCCGTTGGGGGTTCCGACGCTTGTGATCGAACCCGTCGCCGACTAGCCGCAGCGATTCGATTATTTTTTTTCGGAGACTTCTTTGCCGCCGAATTCTTGGGCGTCGCTAATCACGCGATACCACTCCCATCGCGTGCCCTGAGGATCAATGGACCAGACCTTGTTTTGTTCGGCGTAGCAACAGGTCTCCTCGTCCTCCACACGGTCCGCCATACCGGCGGCCTTGAGGCGGTCGGTGGCCGAGTGGACTTCTTCATCGCTGAAGACCTCAACGCCCAGATGGTTGAGTCGTTCGTCGGCGTCGGGATTCTCGAAGAGGACGAGTTTGAGGGGCGGCTCGGCGATGGAAAAATTGGCGTAGCCCGGCATGCGCTTGCTGACATCGGCATTGAAGAGCTTGGAATAAAAGATCACCGCTTCGTCGATGTCTTTTACGTTTAGGGCGATTTGTACGCGCATAGTCAGAGACTCCTTGTAAGCCTTGGGGCGGGGGAAAGAATGCTCGGCCCAACCTCGGTGGCAGCTTCCACTGTAGCCGAGATCTGTAGTCGAGATCTGTAGTCGAGATCCATGGTATCGACCGAATGAACCACTCCCTGGGAAGCGGTTGAGAGTGGGAGAGACCGTCGTTTCTCCGGAAAGTTGAAAGCCACGAGGGAATTGGGCACTCTGGTTGACCAACCGGGGAGATCTGAATGAACTGGGTCGATGAGCTCAAGCGCGATGCTAAAACCATCCTACCTTCCGTTGTCGAGTTGCGAAGGGCACTGCACCGAAAGCCCGAGATTGGAAATGATCTCCCCGAAACGCGAGCCCTGGTGTTGGAAGCCTTGTCGGGGTTGGATTTTGAGATCGAGGAGAGCGGGAGTACGACGAGTTTTGTCGCCACCCTGAAAGGCGAGTCGGCGGGACGCTGCGTCCTGCTTCGGGCGGATATGGACGCACTCCCCATGCCCGAGGACTCGGGCGTCGATTTTGCCTCGGAGAATCCGGGGAGAATGCACGCCTGCGGGCACGATGCACATACGGCCATGCTGGT
>LWDU01000342.1_pt1 | contig 12425 bp, 11 predicted proteins | sample 727161 | NCBI WGS metagenome assembly LWDU01 (sample SAMN04566230, study PRJNA314399) | hydrothermal vent metagenome | isolation source: deep sea hydrothermal plume seawater | place: Mexico: Gulf of California, Guaymas Basin | collected 2004-07-11 | reverse complement strand
ACGGAAATGGAAATTTTTTGATGCCAGGTCTTATTGATGCACACTGTCATAGCTCTTTTGATGAAGTATCTTCAAACGATGAATTGTTTTTTCACCGTAATAGGCCAGGATTAGCTGCTATCATAGCTACTAGTAATTTAAAAAAGATTTTACGAGCTGGAGTTACCAGTATTTGTGATCCAGATTCTATTCATGAACTTGGTTACGATCTTAAAGAAGCTATCAACACTAGGGTTATTCAAGGTCCGCGGATTGCCACTGGTGGTTATGCAATGTTAACTTCAGTAGGAGGTACTGCAGGGAGACTTATTCCGGACAAAGGCACTATTGGTTATGGAAAAGTGGTCAATGGACATGATGAAATTGTCGCAGAGGTCAGAAGGCAAATTAAGATGGGAGCAGACTGGATCAAAGTACATGTTACTGGTTTGATCCCAAACCATAAAGAACGTGGTGAAATTCAAGTCTGGTCAATGGAAGAAATGGAATTGATTTGCAAGGTTGCCCATGATTTAGGAACTCCTGTAATGGGACATTGCAGGGGATCAAATTCAGTTAGGGACGCAACAATATCGGGTTTTGACTTAATACTGCACGGAACTCTTATGAAACCCGACGCCTTGGAAGCCGTTGTTAAACGAAAGATACCAATTGTTCCAACATTTACCTTCCAAGCGAATATGATCGACTATGGGCACTTTGTTGGAGCATCTACTTATATAAAGGATCTATTTCGAAGGGAAATTATTGACAGTGCTGAAATGCTTAGGAAAGCTTACGATCATGGAGTACCTATTCTATGCGGTTCAGAAAGTGGATTTTCTGTTACACCATACGGTCAATGGCACTATAGGGAGATGGAAATTCTAATGAAGGAAATGGGCTTTACGGCCCTTGAAGCCATTAGAAGTTCAACTTCTGTAAATGCCTTTGCAATGAGACTTGAAGGAAAGATCGGTCGGATAGAAGAGGGCGCATTTGCTGATCTTATTATAGTTTCAGGAGACCCGATAAAAGATATTACCTCATTGGGAGATCCCGAAAACATAAAAATGATTATGAAATCTGGAGAAATCCAAAAATTTGAAGAAGAAATGAATCGATTGTCTATTCCTGGCTGGAGAGTGGTAAGTTATGGTCAGATCCTATCTAAAGACTTAATCAATAAAAAATAATATTTAGTGATGATAACTATATTTAAAATTTATTAATGAGGAAAAAATGAAATATGCTCATTTAAGATGTTACACTATTAATAAAGGTCAGATTGATAGTTGGCTTTCTTTGTTTCAAGAAATAATTCCAGTGATGTCTTCTGCGGGGATAACTGTAGAAAGCTATTGGGTAAATGAAGAACAAACACAGTTTATCTGGATTCGTTCCTATGGTACCGAAAAGGAATCAATAGCTATTGCAGAAAAAAAATTTTATGGCAGTGAATGGTGGAAGGAAAATGTTGACATAGTAAGAGGCCATATAGCGCATCGTGAATTTAAAATAATTAATTCTGTTTAATAAATACTAAATTCCTATTTTATTTTCTATTTCATACAATCTTTGAAATTGTTTCTTAGTTAAACTTACTTTACTGGATTTTGTTTGCCCAAGATTGTTTAATTCAAAGGGATCTTCTTGAAGATCATATAATTCGTGCTCAACAAGATCAAAAGGAGCATTCCTTTTTATTTCCATTTTGCCTGTCATTTCTAATCCCATATTAGTCACTCCACCGCCCACTCCATAGTAACGTGCATATTTAAAACGTCCGTCAAAAAAACCAGAACTTGCATAACGCACTTTTTCCACCCCAGGGTACCAAGGCCATTCCTGAGCAAAATAAACATATTCACGTATAGGTACTGATGGATTATCCAAAATATCTATTAAATTCTTTCCTTCAAATTTGTATTCAAATTTTTTATTAGATCCTGCCAAATTGAAGATTGTGGGAGCTAAATCAATATGACTAGTTAAGTTATTAGTTACTCGTGGACCATTCCATTCAGGGGATACAATATACAAAGGTACATTCATAGTTTCCTGATAATTCCATGGACCTTTTGAACGTAATTTATGGGAACCACACTGATCACCGTGATCAGATGTAAATATAATAACCGTGTTTTTCCATAAATCCTTTTGATCTAGAGTAAATAAAATTTTTTGTAGGCAGAGATCATTTAAAATATGCAATTGCAGGTAATAATTTAATTGCATTAGCCATAATCTTTCATCTTCAGGATTGATAATTCCTGGACGAGAATGCTTAAGCATCATTTTCATCCATACTTGATGCACTGAAGGTTTTGTATCTAAATCATCATAAAAATTAATTGGTAGTTTATTTATATATTCTGGGATATTTTCTGAAAAACCAGGGAGATTGTTATTCCGACCCCATTCCCTTTTTTCTAAATAACTCTTTGTAATATTCGTATATTGAGGGTTTTCTTCCCAATACCACATTTGATCTACAGGAAACCACATACCATCGTGTGGATTAACTAGACCTACACATAAAAACCAAGGATTGACATCTTGAGCGTGATTGGTTAACCACTCTATGGTATTTTCAGTTATAATTGGATCATATTCAGTACCGCTATTTGGAAGACCCCAAAAAGACATATCGTTACCCCTCCAATCCCCAAATCCAAATTTATCCATGTCAGGTTGAGGACCATATTGTAAATGCCATTTCCCTTTATATGCAGTGTAGTAGCCTTCCCTTCTTAGAACTTTACCTATTGTTAATTCGTCAAAACTTAAATGAGTATTTTTAGGAGAAGATGAATTTTCAGTAACCCCATGCTGATGAATGTATTTTCCTGTAAATATTGAAGCACGAGAGGGGGAACAAGGTGAAGTATGGGTATAATGATTCTTAAATTCTAACCCTTTAGATTTAAGCATTTCTCTTCCAGGTAGTTTAATATAATCAGGAATCCAAGTATTCTCTCGTTCTTGATCAGTCAAGATAAACAGAATATTATACCTATCTTTTTTTTTAATATTTTTCACAAAATTGTCATGGATAATAGACCAAAAAGGGAAAGAGGATGCAAAGTAATAGGACAAAAAGATCTGCTGCAATGAATCTTGTTGAATGTCCAAAAATTCTTTTCAAGGAGACATGTGGGTTCATTCCATGCAAAACAAAAACGTTCATTCCTAAGGGAGGAGTTACATATCCTATTTCCATCATCTTCACTAATAATATGCCCAGCCAAATACCATTAAAACCGAGATCTATAAGTACTGGGAAGACAATAGGTAAAGTTATTAACATAATCTCTATTGGCCCCAAGAACATTCCTAATGGAATATACATTAGTAAGACCATTCCTAGTGTATACATCCTTGGCGAATCTATACTGATAACAGATTCAGTCAGAGTAGCTGGAATATTAGCAATTGATAAAAACATGGTAAAAAGGGAGGCACCAACAATGATAATAAATATCATACTTGTAGTAACAGAGGTTTCGATTAGAGATTCAACAAGTTTTTTCGGTTCTTTGATTAAAATTGGCAAAGCTAAAATGAATGCTCCTAAAGCGCCAACAGCTGCAGATTCAGTTGGAGTAGCTATCCCAGTATATATTCCACCAAGAACTATTATAATTAAAGAAAGAAATCCCCATAGTCCATTCAAAGAACTGATTTTTTCTCTTAAACTAGTCTTTGGACCTCTGGGAGCTAATTTTGGATTAATAATTGCTGAAAAATAAGAAACCAGCATATTAGAAACAATGGTTAATATCCCTGGAATAATTCCAGCTATAAGTAATTTACCTATTGATAAATCAGTGATCATTCCATAAATGATCAAAACAATACTAGGAGGTATTAAAATACCAATTGAACCACCTCCAGCGACTGCAGCACAAGCGAAACCTGAATCATATCCATATTTTTCCATTTCAGGAACCGCAACTTTTCCTAAAGTAGCAGCAGTTGCGGCACTAGAACCTGTTGCTGCTGCAAATATACCACAGCCAATTGAACTTGCCATAGCAAGACCTCCCGGCAACCCCCCTACAATTTTGAAACCTGCAGAATATGCTTTTTGGGCCAAACCCGCATTTAATGATAAATGTCCCATCAAAATGAACAGAGGTACTGAAATCAAGACATAATTTGAAACAGTATTATACGCAACTGAAACAAGAATCAGAGATGCTGCATTATAGTTCTTAAGGTACCAAATACCACAAAACCCTACTAATAGTAAACTAAATCCTACAGGTAGTCTTATAGCAAATAATAAAAGAAGTAACGAAATAATACATATACCTGTAATAAGCACATCACTCATCATTATTTCTTCTGGAAAATAATTTTGATAAAATTACAAAGATGTAAATTAACACTCCTAAAGACAAACAAAACTTTGAAGGATACTTTGGGAAACTTGCCATACCAGGTAAAACCTCATTTATTTCAAATGAGTACAAAAAATCGACAAAAGAATGCCAAAATAGAATTGATGATATGGTTAATAAAATAATACAGTTTATCTTAGATATTATTCTTTGATATTTGAGATTAAGTTGTTTGTAGAATAAATCAATTACGATGTGTCTATCACTTATTTCCGTATAACCCAAGCCAAGATATATTACAGAGATCATCAACATTAAGGAGAATTCCATGGCGCCCATTATGGGTGAATTAAAAACGTATCGAAAAAATACGTCAGCACTTACCATGATCATGATAAGTAATATTGAAAAAGCAGCTAACACTCCCAACATCTTTGTGAATTTTGTTAAGATGCTTACAATACTAAACATCATAATTTTGATTTAGTAGAAAAAGATTCTTTTATATTTAGGAGGGTTGTCAATGCTAGGGGAGAAGAACTCTCAGCATTAGTTTGAGATTAATTGTGAAATGGGTCTTTGTACTGACTTTATCTTGCTTTATTCGACTCGTAAACTATTAGTGCCAGGTTATAAAATAGTTCCTAGCACTAATAGTTCGAGATTAATTGTCAAATGGGTCTTTATACTGACTTTTTCCTGCTTTATCCCATTCGTCAACTTTTTTGGCATACACATCCATTAACTTCCCGAAACTTGGATTGAATTTATTTTGTTTCGCTTTAATTTCTTCCCAGTAACCTGGTAACAACCTGTCTTTTAATTTTTGTTTTTCTTTCTTAGACATTTTAATCATCTTAACCCCAGCTTTCTTAAACTTATCATAAAAAATCTTATCTTTAGCTGACGCATTCGCTGAAAAGTTTGCTATAGAAGCCTCTCTGGCCTCAATAATGATTTTCTGAACTCCAGGCTCAAGACTATTCCAGGTATCAAGGTTCATAGTGCTACAACTATTTGAATATATTCCAAATCCTGTTCCTCCAAGAACAAAAGTTGCACCTTCATGTATCTTGAAAAGATCCAAATGTTGGAGAGCTAGTATAACACCTTCAACAGTTCCCTGAGAAAAAGCTGTGTATATTTCAGAGCCGGCAACATTTACTGGAACTCCTCCCAAACCTGCCCAAGCTTCTCCTACAAATCCTGTAGCCCTATATTTTTTTCCAGCTATGTCATCCAATGTTCGAATCACTCCCGTTGAACCAGCAACCTGAACAGGACCTACTCCATAACTTGTGAGCAGGACTAAATTATTTTTAGCCATCTCTGCTTTCCATTCAGGATAATTATCCCAAATATAGTAACCTGCTCTGCTGGTAAGATCTGGTTTATCTGTTATAAATAGAGGTTGTGCAATGCCTCCGAGGGGGAATCTAGCTGGATCATATGCTGCAGACCATTGACCCATATCTGCAATACCAGTTTCTATAACCGTCGACTGTTGTTCAGACTTAGAATTTAATGAGCCGTTGAACCTCCAATCTACTGTAATAGCCCCCCCTGTTTTTTCTTCAACATATTTCCAGAAAGCAATATCTGCTTGGGCTCCTAAGGTCTTGTCTGACATGAAACTTGTATATACTAATTTTCTTTTTTTGAATGATTTTGCAAAGATTGGATTAAAAAAAACCGTTGCAGTTGCAATAAAAACAAACAAAATAGAAAATAATGATATATTTTTAAATAATTTTTTCATATTTTTACCCTTTCAAACGATTAAAAAATTTAAAAGCACAAGACTATGCTTTAATACAAAAATAAAACTAACAATGAGTATATTTCGAGTGCAATATGCATGTTAGCGATAACTATATCTTCTAAAATACATAACAGAGTTCTTACTCAAGGTTTCATCTTATACCCACTATATGAGGGTAACACCGCGAGTCTATCAAAAAAATATTAGTATGTCAAACATTTTTAAATATATTCTGTAATTTCTAAAAATACATAAAAATAATATTCAAAAGTCAGCAACTTTTTTTAAATTCAAGAAATTTCATAAGAAAGGCCGGAGTACCCATAATAGCTGTCTACATTGATATTTTAAGATTTATTTTGAAAATTAAATCTTAAAAAATATGAAATTTCGATTTTGTTGAAAAAAATATGAATTCTAGTCTTAAAACAAACTATTTGTCTAAAATAGTTTTTGCGTGATCATCATTTATAAAAAATATTTTGTAAACAATAATTTGGTAATTTCTTACAAATGCCACCTATTCCATTTCAAAATTTGCATTACTAAATTAATTTTTTATCTAGTTCTCAAGGGATCTGAACCATCCCAATTTTTTGAAGCAAATCTGACTCGTTCATAAAGAATTCTTAAGCTCTCTATTGGCTCATATAATTCAAGAAAATGCCCCATTTCTGAAATTGCATCTATAAAATGGAACCGATTTTCACCAGCTTGTGCTGACATTGCTAGGTTGTACCCTCGCTTTTCTAGCTCAGCAGTAGCGAAATCTAAATCATCCACGAAGTAGGCAAGATGATGAATACCTGTCTGGTAAGGTGTATACAATTCTCTTATTGCTGAAGGACCTGTCCCGTGATCTTGGACAAGTTCTAGCATAACTGAACCCCATTGACCATAAGCTGCACTGATATCAAGAACTTCAGGAGTCCCGCGAAGTAGAACATTTGTCACAGGAATATGTTCAGCAATGAAGAAAGGACCTGCACCAAATTCCTTAGCCCATTTCTCAGCAACTTCAAAAACATCAACTACAGCATAGGCAATTTGTACTGGTGGACCAAGTTTAAACATACATTATTTCTGAGAAAGATTCGCTAAAAATCTAAATGGATTTCTTTTAAAAAAATATTTAATTAGAAGGGAGACATTCCTAATGAAATCCCACCATCAACTACCATTGAAGTCCCTGTAGTCCATTCAGCTCTGATCAAATAATCAATTGCTTCAGCTATTTCTTCAGGAGTTCCAACTCTCTCTAACACATGAAGAGGGGCTATTGCATTCATCCGTTTATCATGCTCATCTTTTGTAAATAATCCTGCTCTGATATTTAATTCAGTTGGAACTGCACCAGGAATTACGCAGTTTACTCTAATCTTATATTGTCCAAGTTCGGCAGCTAAAACTCTTGTAAGTGCTTCTATTGCTCCCTTCGTAGCAGCGTATGGTGAAGCACCTGGGAATGAGCGGCGTGTGTGTACAGAACCAAGAAATATGATAGAACCTTGAGATTCCTTTAAGTAGGAAATAGATTCTCCAGTCAACATCATTCCTGAAACCACATTTGTGTGAAAGACTTTCATTAATTCATCTTCATTTAAATCAGATATTGGTCCACGTAGCATATCAGCAGCACTATTAATAAGTGCATCAAGTCCTTTTCCATGTCTTACTGCTGCATCAAGCATTTTTTTTCTTTGTTTTGCAATTGTAACATCCCCTTTAATTCCAAGGCAATTTGGTCCGATTTCTTTTGAAACTTGCATCACATTGGCCTCTCGTCTTCCACATATCGTAACTTTGGCTCCAAGTTCAGAGAAGTATCTTGCTGCACCAGCACCAATTCCTGAACCTCCTCCAGTTATGAGAATTGACATTTCTTCTATTTTTTTCATAGTTAATTCTGTTTAATATTGCCAATAGCCCAATTTGCAGAACGCCTAATTATTTTAGCATGTTCAGGATGATTAATTGATTTTGCATCATGCCCTAGAGCATCATATACAATCCTACCATTTGAAAAATTTCTTGCCCACAAGACCGGGTGCCATTTATCTTGCCCTTCAACCCTAGCGCTCATTAAAGGAGTTATGTTTTTAGCCATTTTCAAATTAGCGAAAACTTCATCTTCAAGATTAAAAGCGTTTATATTGTTTATAATTGGGTGTTTTATAGTTTCAGTTCTAGTATTAACAATCCCAAAAGGAAGATGACCAGACTTTCCCCAAATCCATTTGGCACCTAGAATGGATATCCAATCTTTCCATTCATCAAAACAGATTGCAGCAGTGTGCAGTCCGAGGATTCCGCCACCCTTTTCTAGAAATTTATGAATAGATTTTCGTCCTGAAGCAGAAATATTAAATTCCCATTGATCACGGTATGGCTTATATTTTGACCCGTTTTTCATACTCCATCGAAGAGCGTATACTGTCATCAAGTCATAATCCCCCTCTTCAATTTTTTTTAGACCGAATTCAATATCTTCAGTAATTTCTGATTCAATACCCTCTTTTATAAGTATTTTTTCAAGAGCAAGTGATGACTCTTTAAAAGGATGAAAAATCCCTCCTGTTAAGATAAGGTTTTTCATTAACTATTATTCCCGGGGAAGATGCATCAAAACACTATGTATTACTCCTCCGTCTACAATGATCTCGTTTGCATTCACATAAGCAGCTGCATCAGATGATAGATAAAGGACTGTTTTTGCAATATCTTCTGATGTTCCAAGTCTTTGTAATGGAACAGCTTTCCCTCGTAATTCTCTTATTTTAGGATTTTCAAAGAATGGCTTAGACATTCCTGAATCTATAAAACCTGGAGCAATTGCATTTACTCTTATACCAAATTCGCCCCATTCAAGAGCCATAAGTTTAGTTAGAGATGCCAAACCAGCTTTAGCTGGTGAATAGGCACCAACTCCTATTCCAGGACTTACAGAATGAATTGAAGTGATATTGATTACACATCCATTTATTCCTTCCGCAACCATAAGGCGTACCCCTTCAGTAGCAACTATGAAACTGCCAATTAAATTTGTTTGCACCACATCTTCAAAGTCTGTAACTTTTTGATCAAGGAGTTTATCAAACCGAGCTATCCCAGCATTATTGACTATAAGATCAGGAGCTTTCCCGATATCTCTATAAAACTCCTTTACAGAAAGTTGGTTTCTAACATCTACAGCATATGCAGAGGCATTGTCTAATTCTCGCGCTGTACGACTCGAGTTCTCAAGTTTTAAGTCTAAAACTGCTACAGCATAACCATTCATAGAAAGCTCCTTGCAGATAGACTTTCCTATACCTCCGCCGCCTCCGGTTACAATTGCATTTTTCATTGTCTCTTTCTAAAAATTATGGGGTATCTTCCCCAATTTTGGCGCTCTGTCTTATTATCTTCCTGAGGACTATCTTCATTAGATGGTTCTGCTCCTCGATCCAGCAAGCATTTCATAAAACAGGTTATCAAACCAAAGTTATGTTTGTCGATATCTGTGTCTGATTTTGGAATCTCACCACCATCAAGAACTCTAGCCAGGCAAGCATGGGATCCTATCCCGAATGTAAGCCCCCAAGGGGGATAATTTTTAGGGGTTCCCCTATAGGGATTATATCTAGTGGCATCTAAACCATAAACTGAAATATCTCGGTTGGAGTTCCATAAGTCTATTATTATACGTTCTCCTTCTTTGACCTTGTTCTTTCCTAAAAGTTTTGCTACTTTCGTAGCTTTTCTCCAGGCAACAGGACTGGCTGGATGAAGTCTCAAAGTTTCAAATACACATTTTTGCAAGAAGAACTTATCGTTTTGGATTATATTTTTATCTTCAGGATGAGATTTGATCCATTCAAATAATTCATGAAATGCATGAGTAGAAGCATTTGCAGTACTATGGGAGCCCGCCTGAAGATAAAAAGCTACTTCCCTTCGAATAATTTCATTAGAAAGATGCAACTTTTTTTGATTACGTAGCAACAAAGTTAAGATATCTTTAGGGAGATGATCTTCATTTATTTCCCCACGTTCAAATTTTTTCAAAAGTCCTTTCCGACGATTCAGGGAGCTAGAATAAAATTCTTTGTCAAATACTTCAAGTGCATCTAGAACTTGCTGTCGAATTTTTTTTTTGTTTTTGAGAGAATGTACTAAAGTAGCACCTTCACTAAAAATCTTTACCAGTCTAAGAAGGTTTCTAGTTTTGAGAAAATTATTTTCTGGCATGTCTATTCCTGAAATGTCAGCGGTAACATTCATTGTGACAAGATAACCCAGTTCGACTAGGTTAGAGCTACCATTTGAAACTGCATCATCAATTATAGGCTTAAGAATCTTAGGAAAATCTACCTGTTCATAATTCCTTGAGATCTCCTTCCTGAAAAGATGAAATTCTGTTTTTCTCCGATTTATGTGGGAATCCCCTTCAGATGTGAGTATGACATCCTGCATAATGATAGAACTTTCATCATATAGTGATTGTGCAAAGTCACGATTTGTCAAAATAGCAGTTGCTTCTTTATAATTATTGACTAACACTTGAGCCATACTCTAAAACCTAGAAAAGAATGGGATAAGAAGACCAGTTATTCCTGACTGTACTGGTATCAACAACACCTGGTTTTTTTTTATTAGGAACTGCTCCATATTCAAGAAGTTTCTTCGCCGTAAGTGTAACGATACCATATTGATGGGTTAGAGGATCTGTATCATCTTTTGGTAGAATTCCCGCAGCCAGATTAACACCAATGCATGCATGCATACCTTTACCAAATGATAGACCATAAGGAGGTACCCCACTAGGAAGATTACGTTCAGGATTGTGCTCATTTGCATCCAAACCAAAAACAGAAACATCACGGTTTGCTTCCATTAAATTAATAACTAATGTGTCAGAATTATTTAGGATTTTTCCATCATTCGTTTGATATGGACATGTTGGCCTCCGCATTGCGGTCGGACTTGAAGGATGAAGTCTCATACTTTCATGAATGCATCTTTGAAGATAAATTGGATCGTTCATAACTCGGTTTTCTTGAATTGGATCCTTAATTCGTTCAAATAGTTCGTGCATCGCATGAGTAAGTGTATGAATTGAAGTGAATGCTCCTGCAAGTAAATAAAAGGCTGTTTCTTTCAGAATAATATCATCACTTAATCCCAAATTATCCTGATTCTTTAAGAGTTCAGTGAGAATATCCCTTGGGACATCACTCTCATTGATCTCACCAAGCTTAAAACGATTTATGTATTCTAAACGTTTTTGTTTGGAAGGCTTATAAAACTCTGTGTTAAATGCTTCTAAACTATTTTTTATTTCATTTGAGATTGCATCCTTGTCTCCTTTTGCTTGTCCGAGAGTTGCAGCTTTACCAAATGTACGGAGCATTATCAAGATTCTTTCCGTCTCATCATCTGATTTTTTTGGCCTATCTATTCCAGAAAAATCAGCAGTTAAATTTAGTAATATGCGATATGCAAGATCAACAAGGTCAGCTTTGCCTTCTTTTAAATATGGAGTAATAGTTTCATCAAGTGTTTTTTTAAAAACTTCTGTTTCATACCACCGAAAAAAATTAGGCTTAAGAATTTTTGCTTCAACTTTTCGACGCATTTGATGTTCTTTCCCATGGAGGTTAACTAGTACTTTATCCATAAGAATAGCCCCCGCATCATATAGTGCCTGTCGTAAGTCATTAACTCTTAAAGTTTCACCTGCCGTTTTAAAGTCATTTATTGAATAAGACATTTTTTTTCTCCTTAAACGATATCAAAAATTTTTTACAATAAAGAGACTATCACTCTCTAGACACTTTAGGAACAATTTTTTTCAACACCATTAAAAACAGAAGCAAGAATGATCCTGAAAGCGAAATAAAGGTACAAGGAAGATTCTTTTTGCGGGGTACACTTAAGTAGCTAAATATATAAGCAAAAAAGTGGTGGTTCGGCGGGGGCTCGAACCCCGGAGCACATACCACCCCCGACTTCGTTATTTAGAGAGAGACACAATCCCCAGAAAAATTATCCTGGCAACCAGTTATTACAAGAATATAGAAAATTATGGAGGGGTTGTCTGACTTTTGAAGAATTAGTGGGAGTCTCTCACAGGAAATGGTGGGGTTGGTTTTGATTAATTCCTTAGAAAAAAACTCTTGTCTATCTATTCATTGGCAGTCCTGCCTTGATTTGACCTTAGAATAAAACGTCCTTGATGATGGTGGGGGCAACTTTTTCATAATCACTTGTTTTCTTGACTTCAGGTCGTTTTTCCTGATATTTTGCCAAAAAGGTTTGGGCTTCCTCCAGCCGACCCAATTGAGCCAATATACTGG
>LWDU01041048.1_pt1 | contig 12426 bp, 9 predicted proteins | sample 727161 | NCBI WGS metagenome assembly LWDU01 (sample SAMN04566230, study PRJNA314399) | hydrothermal vent metagenome | isolation source: deep sea hydrothermal plume seawater | place: Mexico: Gulf of California, Guaymas Basin | collected 2004-07-11 | reverse complement strand
CTTTTGTTTTATTTGCATGCAGTTGACAGGCTAATTGTTATCATTCATTTCATAATACCTTGACTTTGTGGCTTGGAATTCCTATTCTTTGGGACTCATTGCATTTTTTGCTATGTTTGGCGTGTATATTAAGGAGCGTAGTGTTCCAGTTTTATTTGTTATCAGTGGTGCAGTATGGCTTGCTGTACTAGTGCGACAGATACTGTTGTTGCTGGTTCATATTAGTTCTTTTCCAGCTATTATTATGCTTTACTCTATGCCGGTATACAGTTTGTTATTAATAGCTTCGTTAATGAGTCTGTATTTGTTAATAGCGTTTATATATGCTTATTTTGCAGAAATGCACGCAACTGGAAATAGTTTAATTAGCAAATATTAGCTGGATACATAGACTATCGAGATGAGAGGTTTGGTTTCTCATTTGTTAATCAGCTTGTAAGTTTTTCCAATTTCAGCAAGATATTTTTCATCTTTAAAAGATTAACGCTATTATAAATCAATTACTTAATATTTTTAATTGGAAACAAATGATGCTGATTAACATTGCAGAACTATTAGAACTATAAACAATACTTCTGGTAACCTCTTCATGACTTCAAATTTATCGTTCAGCTACGAGCATATTTTATGCCTCAGATTTTACACTTTAAACTCCGGTTATTTATTGGTGGATTACATGTCTGTGTCAACAGCAACTGAAATTTGGCCCATCCGGAATACCGTCCGATGGTCTTTCCTTGCCGGTTCCTGACCTAAGAGCCTCTTTTTTCTCAATCTCCAGGCCTTCGTCATCTTCTTCATTAACTCTTGAACCTTTACCCCAAGGGGCAAGGCTGCCTGAAGGCTTTAGACAATCCGACGGATTTTGATTGAGGCGCTCCATTGCTTCTTTAAGATCATTGGCTAGATTGATGCTCAATCCTGCGAGTGCATCAGGATATTTTTCCAGAAGTTTGCGGATAAACGGCTCATCAATTTGTAGTAATTCTTGTTCCTTGATGACCATGAGCCTAAAATGCCTTTGTGAAATTATATGTATAATAAAGACTTACAATGTATTTTTATCAAGTTTTTTAGATTTTAACCATAAAGGTCTGAACGGTTACTTACCTAGACCTTCTCAAGCCCAAAACATATACCTTCATAAATTTTGACTCCTTTGTTAATATTTCTTTTTTCTCTAACATAAGTTTACTTAAACTCCCAAAAGAAGATACAATCTCATTGTAATTAAGGAGAATTTATCATGAAAAAAGCAATAACAAAACTTGCCACAATAATTTGTCTAGGCTTTTTTATTGTCCCTGCATTATTGGCAAAAGAAGTAAAGATGTATACCGAAGGTAACGTGCCCAGTGCTGAAGAAATGGCCAACATACTATTAGATTCTACCCCTGAAACATATAATGCAAATGAAAAAAAAACACGATCCATTACTTTTGGGAGTGCTGAGAAATACAAACCTGTATCCATTGCTCTACCAATTTTATTCGATTACAATTCAAGTGCTTTAAAAACCTCATCACTAACGTATCTAAAACAACTAGGTATAATGCTTAACCTGGAAAAGATGGCTAATAAAAACATTATGCTTGTTGGCCATACTGATTCTACAGGACATGAAAGCTATAATTTAGAACTATCAAAAAGACGGTCACAAGCTGTTAAGGAATTTTTAGTATCAAACTATCAAATCGACCCTACCCGTATTGAAACAACAGGCAAAGGTGAGTCTGGCACATTACAAGGAAAGCCCGGCGATTCTCCGGTCAACAGACGTGTAGAATTTTATCGTATTCAATAGCACACACAAGGTCGAACAACCTGGACACGCTTTCGGCTTTTAAAACAGAAGAAGTGATTAATAGTTTAACAAAGTGTAACTTACTATCCCATTACACTTACCCTTATTTAAAACGGATATAAAGTTTGTGCTGTATTGAACCATTCAAATTTCATTTTTTCTAGATATTTACCATACCTTCTCTCGCTGCCAGCTATGGAGAGCGAACGTGAGGGCTGGTAGTCCCCAGAAGGCGTAGGGCCGTTGCTTTGTCGGAATCGGAGCGTTAGCGTAGGTGGAGACAAAATAAAAGGCATTCCGAAACGCCGTCCAGTCATTTGAGGGAGTGTTGGTAGTGGCGAAGTGGCACGTACGCAGGACGTCTGGGGCGCCGAAGGCATTAGTGGTCGCGTTAAGTTTTTGCCGCTTGCTTGGGCTGGGACGCCCAAAACAAGCTTTCGCAAAAATAGCGACTCCCCGTCTGTTCGTCAATTCGTTCATTGTTAAAACGCTATGGCATCAAAAAATCAACCCACAAGTATAAAACCAGGTTCTACAGCTAAACAAAACGTACAAGACCAGGGAACTATTTTAATTAGCAGTAAAAATTTTATTGGCCAGTCCTCTACGTATAATAAACCTGAAGATATTACAATAAAGCCTGGCACAACACTCAATAACCGCTTCGACATTCTTGAAGTTATTGGCTCAGGGGGGATGGGTACAGTTTATAAAGCACTTGATAAAAGAGACATCGAAGTAGGAAACAGCTATTTCATTGCGATAAAAGTACTTAATAATGAATTTAAAAATAGCCAACCTCTTTTAAAAGCACTTTACGAAGAAACAAAAAAAACACAATCATTATCACACCCAAACATTGTTAAAGTTTACGATTTTGATCGCGATTCCAATATAGTCTATATGACAATGGAATGGATAGAAGGAGCTCCACTAAACCAAATCATTAAACGGAATCCTTCAGGGATTAAACTATCAGAAGCTATCGATATCATTACCCAAATAGGCAAAGCCTTATCCTATGCCCATAGCAAACATATTATTCATTTAGACCTAAAACCCGGTAATATTTATTTCAACCGAAATAAAGATATAAAAATTTTAGACTTCGGTATCGCTCAAAAACTTAACTCATCCCTGGCTGATAATGATGAACCGTACGCCGCCATGGCCTTAACCCCAAACTATGCAAGTATGGAACTTCTTAATGACGAACTTCCAAGCCCCAGTGACGACATATACGCATTTGCCTGTGTTTGTTATGAACTATTGACTGGGAATCACCCCTATAATAGGGAAAGGTCAGATATTGCATTTAAAAAACACTTAGTTCCAAAAAAAGTAAAATCATTGAATAATCAGCAATGGAAAGCATTAAAAAAAGCATTAGCACTACAAAAACAAAATAGAACGGAGTCAGTTGAAAAGTTTCTACTAGAATTTAATGCTAAAAAAACAAATCTTAAATATATCACTTTGGGCGGACTCGTTGCATTACTTATACCTTTCACTTATTACCTGTTTCTAGCTGACTCAAAAAAAACAATTGCTACGCAACAAAAGAGAAAAGAAGAAATCAGTTCCTTTACTGCCCCTGCTAAACACAATGCCCAAGCAAATAAGCTTGATGCAACTCCAAGCAAAAACAATGGTCTTGCTACACTTCCCAAACAAGGATTAAAGAATGAAACGGACTTATCAAATAACGAATCTACTTCAAGCACCAGCCCTACTAAAAAAACCATAGCAAAAGAACAAGGGGAAATTAAAGTATGGACAGATAAAAGAAATTATAAAATTGGTGGTACTCTCACAATTAGTTTTGATGTTGACAGAACATTGTATGTCCAAATATTTATTGTTAATTCTATGGGAAAAGTCACTGCCTTATTCCCCAACCCCTACCAACTAAATAACCGATTAAAACCCAACCAAATCTATCAAATACCACCTAAAAATGCTGGATTTACGTTAGACATATCAGGACCAAAAGGAAAAGATAGAGTTATTGCTTTGGCGAGTTCAAAACCATTTCCAACTAAAACACTTGCTATAGATAATTCTGGAGAGCCTATAAAAACCGAGTTAACAGAGTCATATATACAGTTCCAGACCGCCTACCGTATTTACTAAACTCACTATCAATCTATTCCCTCTATATTTTGGGTGATTGTCGAAAAAGAAAATACCTGATTCAGATCAACTGATCTTACGAAAAATAGCTTGATAACAAACTGTACTGTAATCTCTGCACAACTTAATCTCAAGCCTCCTGTCGCACTGCTGAGATTGTAAACCACGAAAGTCACGAAGAGGTATGGCTTTTCTTCGCGGTGGTTATTCTTTTAGTTTTCTGATTATGTGCAACTCTGAGCCATACTAAAATAAAACTTAAACATCAGTATGTTACAAAACCAGTCATCCCCCGAAGCCTTTTATCAGGAACCTGTGCTTAAGCTACAAGATTCCTGCTAGACGTATGGCTGATAGTTATGGGTGATCAGGTTTAGTTTTGATTAAAAATCTAATTTATTTTTCGTAACAATTCGAAGTCGGCTCCTATAACAAATGCCGCTGGTTCTTGAGAAGCACCTATATATTTTTTTGAGAAAACCGGTATGGTTTTTACTGCAAACTCAGCAATCTCGTGAGCACTAATCTTTTTATTTATAGGCTGTATATCAGCCTGCCCATCCATACCTTTAGTCACCACGTAAGTAAACAAACCATGCCCCAATTCAGAAAGTTCGGCCGCTTCCTGATCATATCTTGCAGCAGTTAAGACAACGACACCTACTGATTTACTTAAGTCACGACTAAAATGTCTTTGAGTATCCTGTAAGTCACGAAACGCCGCAAGCCCTGCTGCAGAAAAACATGAATCAATTATCACAAACACTTTCTGAGCTTTATTTTTAACTAAGACATCCTTGAATTCCTGGGCAGAAATACCTATTTTTGTATATTCATGTTTATTTTTTTTCAGCGTGGTTTCATAAGGCAAAAAATACCATTTTCTATCAATCGCAATACCATGGCCAGCGGCATATACAACCAAAACATCATCCTGAGAATATTCTTTTAAATCCCCCAGGTAGTTCATAATATTTGCTTTTGTAGCCTGCCTATCATACAAACCCTGATGCTCAACTTTTCCATATTTCTTTAATTTTTTATCTGAAATTATTTTAGCAATAGCACTTGCATCAGCCACACTATAATCTAAGTTTAATCGAGGGTCGCTATATTCATTTATCCCAACTGAGACTACATGAATCGTTGGTAAAATTGTTTCTCCAGAAACTACATTAACAACAAATTCCTTCGACACACCTTCAACGCCCATTGAGTTAATAGCAACTGCTTGAAATATATTCATACCTCTGGAAAGTTCAACTTTAAAATCCATTTCCTTGATTACACCATGCTCACCCTTTGTTTTTTTTGTAGTCAACTTCCCCATTTGATTTTTTTTACCATTATGAAAAAGGTAAATTTCTTCAAGCCCTCCCCCCATACCCTGCCCAATAACATGCAACATAACTGGCTCACTTCCACTACTTTGCCTATTATTCAGCACTGGCTCAATAATATTAACCAACGGGGAAGCAGTTATACCTGCAAGCACATTTGAGGAGTCTGGGTTTATAAATTGTCGTCCGATCAAATGGCTTGCTAATAAACCTGGCTCATAATATTTTTTTGAAAAACTATCTAATGAAATTTCTGTATCTTTCACCTGCCAGGATATATTAACCATACCTTTCTCAGAGCTATCAAAGCGACCAATTTTATCAATAACCGTCCAACCTTCTGTTGTTGCGATTAATTGTAAAAACTCATCTCCTGATGTTACATTCCAAAATAGCACTTCTCCTTTATTACCAGCTGTCGCTATAGTTCGACCATCATTGACTAGTACCAACTGAAAAATACTTTTACCTTTGGTGTTTAGAGTTTTACTATTTTTCAGTTCCAAATCAGTCACAACAAGCTTACCATTTTGATTAAGATAAGCGATTGTTCCATCAGCGGAAATATCCATTAGCATTATGTCATTATCTCCTAGGCTAATTTCAGTTCCCTTCCTGCCTTTACTAATATCCCAGGCAATAATGTTTCCACTCTCATATCCAACCATTAATTCATTCTGAACGTGAGTGAACCCAAAAAAGAGAATTTTACTTCCTTCATTTTCCAGTTTATAGAGCTTGTTTCCTGTTTTTAAGTCCCCCACTTCTATCCAGTCATTAGAAGAAAAAAAAGATTCTTGTCTTATTAATGAGATCCACCGACCACTGGCTTCATCCGTAATTATTTTTTTAAGTTCTCCTTTTGACTGACCTTGACTCCATATTTTCTTTTTTGAATACATCTGAAATAAAGCTAAACCTGTGTCACTAGCCAGCAAAACTTTGCTTCCACCATCAGTCAAAAAAAGGTCACTCACATTTTCTTTTTTATTAAGGGATAGCTCACTCTTCTTTGTAGCAGTTAGAACATCATACCCAATAATATTAGATTCATGGAGTAAATAAAACACCCCATGTTTTTCATCCAGAACTGTTGCCAATACCTTTGTATCATTCTTAATAGCAGGTCTCTGCACTCCATACTCCAGATCCCATACTCGAGCCGAATTATCCTCAAGTAACAAAGTAAGGTATTGTCCTGTACTAGAAACTTGCATCTGATTAACCTTTCCAGATGAATTTTTTATTATTAATTGAGGAACCATTCTCTCAAAAAGATTTTTTGATATTACCTGGCTAACTGTTCTTGATACCTGTCGATTCACCATACCGAAATCGGCAAAAACACTTTGTCCAGCCCCCGTTAGCAACAAAATAAGGATCACCCTAGTTCTATAAATAAACATAATATCCCCTTTATTTTTTATTTTTCAATCAACTAGATGGCATCTTAACAAAAAACGCTGAGAAACCGGAATTGAAATCCCTGTACAAGAGCGTTGTTTTCAAGATATTTTTTCCTAACTATAAAGAGCTAATAAGAAGAAAATATGCCAGGACAACTGTAAAAATAGAACTAATTATTAATAATATCAAGTATTTTTGACCATTCCTTTTCCCAGCAACACACATGCCCATTTCCAGGAACTTCAAAATACCTTGCGTTTTTTTGACTCTGCGCATACTTTTTAATAATAAATGCAGGCACAACCCTATCATCCCTTCCAGCAAAGTGAATTTGCTGAATATCGGCATGCAAAACAGCTTCTTCAGCAGGGTTTAATGAATTCTTTAGTGTTTTATAACCATGAAATTCACTCCAGGCTCTTATATCTAAATTTGCTGCAATAGTCACAACTTTTGTTGTTATGTTAATTTTATTAGCCATTAAAATGGCTAGCACACCACCGCCACTATAACCAATAAAAACAAGCTCCTTATATTTATTTTTTTCTAACCAGGTATTTAAAACATAAGCCATACTTGTTACCACTTCACTGGAGTACCGATGAGATGCCCAATACTTATTTTCGCAATTAAAGCCTTGATTCAACCCATAATAGCAAGGCCTCCCCAAAAGTAATGAGGGTGTTTTGTCTAAATGCATCAAACGTAAAATTAACGAATTCCGGGCTGTTGGATCCTCTGCAATCCATTTACCCTTAACCCATGGAGTCCCATCACCATCCAGATAAACATGAAGCGTTGTAAGGTCAACCCTGTCCGATACAAAGTGATTAAAATAAATTCGGTGCTCAAATGTATCAGAACCCATTTCCAGACTACCAAAACCATATTCTAATGCTTTCCTGGCAAATTTATTTGACGGGCCCACACACGAAGCAAGTGCCATCACTAATAAAAAAATTGATACTTTAGCGCTATTCATTTTCCTGTTTAACCTATATGAAGGAGGCCTTGAGCTAAAATATTTTAGGCTCCTACACGTTTAATAATAGATAGTGTAAATAACCGTTCTAGCCCTACTGGTTTTGAGCCCTCTCCCATAGGGAGAGGAAAATTACAGAGAGAAATCTGAACGGTTACAAATGTAGACTCCTTTGAATGGATATGAAGAATGTCAATATTTTTCTAACAGAAACAATACGATGATGTATTACCTGAACAACGATGTATTGACACAGCATCCTATTTATAGTAACTTTATTATGCCACTATTTTTTGACATATTGCAATGCTTCCGGGCTCTAGAAAAGTTGCCTAGTTAGAATATTCAAAAATCTTGATTGGTCTCTAAAGTGAAGTGGATTGAGCATTGTCAATTTTCTTGGTTTTTTATACTGAAGATAGCGTATTTAGAGGAAAGAAGCACCATGAAAAAAATAATATCCGTACTGTTTTTTTTGATGTTAATCAACTCAACTGCATTTTCTGAAAGTTACCAACAAGACAGTAGCAACCCTCCGCGTACCTATCCAACTACAAACCAAATAACGCCACGATATATTTTTAATCCCGTTATAGCTTCTTTTGATAGTTTTATTATTACCCCCCAGCAGGTGAAAGTCGGACAAAACATCAATTTTCAATTGAAGCTTGTTGGTAGAGATAACCTTGAAGTCGACATATTTTACGAGGAAGAATTATTAACTCGGCTAGCCAATGAAGGACAAGGACTCTATTCTGGCAATTATCTTTTTCCCGTAGCGCCCCCTGGCTCTTATACTGACTTTCGAGCTATAGCAAGTAATGACGAAGGAGAAATTGAGTTATTTACTGTCACACTGCCCGGCGTACAAGTCATCCCTACTCCTCCGCTATCTGTACTCCTGACACCGACCGAAGTCACAATCGGAGACTCTCTAGTGTTTAGAGCTGATATTATCGGCTTTGACGTAACAAGCGTAGAAACGTTTTATCTTGCCAATGACACGCGTATTCCTTTAGCTAATCTTACAAAACAAACGGATAACTCTGTTGACACCCAGGTATTTCAGGGTGAATTCTTGATACCCAGTGGTGTGTCGGCAGGTCAATATGATCAATTTTTTGCAGAAGCAACTGATGTTAATGATGAGAAACTGCAAACGCCTTTCAACCAGGTCGTGACTCTCAGTACAGACTGTGCAACTGTGAATATTACTGTGCTTGCAAGTTCAGGGGAAGCACTCTCTGGAGTAATCATTGCCATCGCTGGAAAAACGGCTATTACTGATGCCTTAGGCCATGCAACTATAACACAGCTGCCCGATAGCACCGAGCAGACACTGCTCATCAATGCACCAGACTTTTTATCTCCAGAACCTAAACTTATCCCGTTAAGTTGCCTGGCTGAACTTGATGAAATCGTCATCCTGGAACCGACAATTAATAACTGCGTGCAATTAGAAGTAAGTGTTATTGATGATTCAAAATTAGCGCTCCCTATTCCGGGTGCGTCAATATCTGTAGCTTCACAGACAGCTATTACTGATGCAGAAGGAAAGGCAACTTTTATGCAGATAACTGAAGGTCTACAAACAATAGATGTCAGTGCCGATACTTTTTCCTCGGCAGTATTAGAAAACGTGGATTTGAGTTGTGATGCGATAAACAGCGAAACCATTATCTTGAGCTCCAATGAGTGTGCCACTGCACAAGTCCGGGTAGTTAATGATTCCGGGGATGGTATTCCTGGTGCTGAAGTATCCATGGTCTCAATAACGGAGTTTACCGAAACGGGGTTTACCGACATTAATGGCTTTGCATCCTTGAATAATATTCTGGAAGGAACCTACACCGTAACAGCAACTGCTTCCACCTTTGGAAACTCAATCGGTGGCGACCCACAAGTTGAGTTAACTTGCAACAATGAGAATTTGATTCCAAATATTATTCTGGATATTTGTGCCAAAGTAGATGTAATCGTATCTGGCAGCGATGAAACGCGACTACCTGGTGCAGAAGTTAATATCAATGATTTTTCCGCAACAACCGGCAGAGAAGGGATAGCAAGCTTTACGCAGCTAAACCCAGGCATACATGCTTACGAGGTCTCTAGACCTGGCTCTGTAATTATTTCAGATGCGTTTTCCCTTGCGGAATGCCGCACTGATACTGAAGCGGTATTCCCACTTAATGTTATTCTCGACACAAACTGTGCAACAGCAAATGTTACCGTGATTGATATCTTTAAAAGTGCTATTCCTAACGCTGCAGTTTCTATAGCCGGAATCACCAGAAACACCAACAGTGAAGGTCTAGCCACCTTGCGTAATATACTGGAAGGAATCCACCCCGTTAGTGCCACAGCGTCCGGCTTTGGGAATCCAATCGGCAGTATTCCACCCGCAGTTTTAGCTTGCAGCAACGAGGAAACTCTGCCAGATATTACCCTGGACATATGTCAAGAAATTAATGTGCACGTATTTTGGACAACAAGTGTCGATCCAATCCCTCTAGCGAATACAGTGGTTACTATATTCGCCCCAAATACCCCAATCAACGAATTAACCGATCAAGATGGGATCGCAACATTTAGGAAATTAAACCCAGGCTCCTATAAATATCAAGTCATTTCAACGAATTTTACCCCTTCAGAGATACAGGGTACGATTAATATTGAGAATTGTCGGACTAGTCCCGATTTTATATTCCCACAGACTGAGGTTGAATTTCAATTAATCCGATAAATTACTTTAGGCCAATGGATATGAACAAAAAAAACATAATATCGGCGACCTTAGCCCTAAGCTGTTTTAATTGGGCTCCACTCATATGGGCTGATAGCTGCAATAGTAAAGCAGAATATTTTACTGCTGTCGAACCGTTCAACAACAACATGAGTCAAGCTGAAGGTAGCTCTTTTTCGTCAGCTTTGTGCGGACAAGATGTCAGTGTCACATCGATTTCTGGTGAGCCAATCAATATCGCATCTATTGCAACCTCAATACATCCTGATGGAAGTGTGGTTTATGCAGAAGATGTGTCGATCAAAGTTGGTGATAAAGAGGTATTCGCAGGTAATGATTTTACCGAAGAAGATCTGGATCGATTATTACTTGAATTAGGCGAGGAAGTTGAATCTGAAGCAACTATCGCACAAGTCCAGCAAGTCAACCGGCAAACATCCAATACCATTTCTACGCGTTTGATGAATATCATAAGTAGAAGTTTTGTTGCGCAATCAGACATAGCCAGCATTAACAAAATGGCAGCCTCGGCTGATGGCATCACGAAGGCGGATAATGACCTGGGAATCTGGTCAGAAGTGTCCTATGCCAATATCAAGGATGATAATCAATCGATCCAGTTCAGTACCGATCTCGTTCAAGTTGTCAGCGGCCTGGATAAGCGCTTTGGCAATTTAATTATCGGTTCAGCACTGACCTATTCACATGCTGAGAACCATCAAACTACTCGAAATTACTCTTCTAACAATGTCGGAATCACCCCTTATATCGCCTATAAAGTAACCGATTATCTGTTCCTTTCTAGCCTGTTAGGTTATAACTATACTTCTCTTGACAGCCACAGCGCCGCGCCTAATTCCCATCTTCATGAATTCATGGTTGAAGGTGATATCAATGCCTATAAAGCAATTAGTGATTTTGTGTTCAAAGGCCGAGCGGGCGTACGTTATACTTATGGCGATATCAACCAGGATAATGGAAGGGACGGATCATCAGATAGCATTTCAGCAATCGCTGACGTGCAAATTGATTATCTAATTAATGAGCAGGCTATCTTTTATATTGGTAGTCAATATGAATATCTACACCTTAATGCAAACAATATCAACTCAGGATATGATGATGGCGTATTTTATTTCAGATCAGGACTGGATTACGTAATTAACAACAAACTCTCCATTGGTGCAATTATTGAAACCGACCTCAGCGATAATAAAAGAGATTTAATTAAAGGCGGTATTAACTTCAGACTAGCATTGTAGCAACCTTAATTAAACATAAACAAGCTTCGCAATTATTGCCATGGCCATACTACGCTACTAGAAAAAGAAAATATTCTAATACTAACTCAAAGTAACCATTCAGGTCTCTCCTATTAACTCCCTCCCTCTAGGTGAGGGTTTAAATTATTACAACACAAACGCCCCCTTTGAAAAAAGGAGGCTGAATGCTTGCACTCAAACGGGTATTTTACTCCTTAGTTAATACCTCAAAAGAAACATCTTTATCAGCACTTCTTTTCCTGGAGTCCTTGATTTCTATAGTAATATTATGTTCTCCAACAGGTAGCTGTACATTTTCTGCTATTATTCCAGAATGTGATATTTGAGCATGCCGCCTAATCCTGTCCGTAACATCCAGCTTTAACCATCCATATAGTACTTTTAGGCTATCGACCTGAATGACGGCATCATCAGACGCTTTAAAATTAATTTCAATTCGGATCGGCGAATATAGCCCTGAAGTTACCGTCGGAGAATTTATGGTAATCAGAGGACTGTCCTCATCAGAACTAAAAAGAGCTCTTGTTTTAAATTTCATTCTTTTTCGAGACTCACCCTTTTGACCTAACTGCATCTGGTACTCCTCTTCAGAAACAAGCATAAAAGGTTCGCCTGCCATCAAAACAGAAGAAATACTAAGTCCTGATAAGACAATCAAAACCTTAGCAATAAAAATGATTTGTTGTGATTTCACTAGTACCTCCACATATCATAAATGATACTATTATTGAAAA